>Ga0326512_10000279_pt1 | contig 43419 bp, 35 predicted proteins | sample 1_2617_0518_D_FD_203652 | JGI IMG/M metagenome (GOLD analysis project Ga0326512, IMG submission 203652) | Bovine rumen microbial communities from UC Davis, California, United States - 1_2617_0518 | ecosystem: Host-associated > Mammals > Digestive system > Stomach > Rumen | place: USA...
CATCGTTTTACTTGATAAACCACTGCTTACAGTAACATCAACAAGAGCTGTTCTGCTGTATCTCGTTATATATGTTTTACTGTTAACACACTCATGGATAATTGTCTCATTCTGATTCTTGACTCTGTTTCTGTAATTACCAAGATCATGTTCGCTGATACCAAGCTCAATGTTGTTATATGTCTCAGCATTTCCTAAATCAGTTCCTTCTGAAACAAGAGTAAACTTCAGATTCTTTTCGTTATGAGCCTCACGGAGTACACCGTCTGTATCAAAAATTGCCCAGGATACATCCAAAGTTTCTCCATTACGGAGATTAACCAAATAACCACTGTCGGTAGAATCTGCAAGGATATGACCATCAAGCTCATTGATAAGACTCTGTGGAATATGAACAGGACATACTCCATCAGGACCCGTAACAGAATCAGCCGTACCGTCGAACCAACCAACAAGGCTGGTATCTCTTCTGTATGTATAATCTCTTTCGGGCAGACCATCTTTAGCAGAACCAATGCAAGTGCTATCCCAACCGGTTTCACTATCATTCTGTCGGCAATAAAATGCTGATGCGACCCAGGCAGAATAATATATGGTTCCCTTTGAATAAGTAGCTACCACATCTAATTCAACAGCAATAGTACCGCCAAATATAGACTTATCATAAAACTCACTAGTCAAAAGATTATAAAGGTAACTATCTTCAGATCCTGAGGGAGAATGCGGATTATATGTAAGAGACAACTTCATTGTATTTGACTCGTTGTTCTTATCAAGGTCTTTTTCAAATGCAGTAATCTCTGCAGCAGAACACTTCAACTCAACAAGTTTGCGTGTCCAGGAATCGTGCGTACCATTAGCAACCTGGTCAGAAAGAGCATTTTGAGCAGCCTGATAAATTGAAACTGCACTTTGAGAGTTCTGTTCAAAACGCGATTTTTTGATATAGCCGAATATTGTAACAACGCCAACAGCAGCAATGATAGCAATTATCGCAAGAACTACGATAAGCTCAACCAAGGTAAAGCCGTGGTGCTTCTTACCACTTCTTCCAAGATGATATCTGCCTGTTAAATTTTGTCTTGTCATTCGGCCTCCTAAAGAACATACCGACAATTATGCAAAATAACGCAAATTATATTTATTAAATTATATTGTTTGCGTCGCCATTATTCAAACAATGTAGTGTTAATCTTTTGTTTCATATATGTGGTAGTTTTGTTAATCCTGTGGTTAATAGTGCAGATTTATTGAGTGTAACAATGTTACATTTTCATGTTTTTCAGACAATTTTGTCCTAATGCGTTCAATTATTTTCTTTAAGGATGATAGAAAATTTGATGTTGTTAATTTTTGAGCATTTTTCAGGATTTGTACTACAACTAAATAAACATGAAATGCCCGAAATCATTACAGATTAAGAAACTATTACCTTGCTGTAACAATTTATTTTATTAACTGTCTTTAACAAATTTTCGTGCTAAAATTATTTTAACTTATTAGGAGGATGCCCTAAGTGTCGGACAATAATTCCAAACCGGTACATGTAGAAGGTACGCAGTTTTATAAGCGAAGCTACTTCCGAGATGTATTGCGGATCGTTTTGATCACGCTCGTGGCTTTTGTGTTCTTATCTATACTTATTATGTGGTTTGCAATTGATTCCGGCGCAAGACAGGCTTACAAAGAAGCACGTGATGTCCGCAAGGCATTGAGAGCTGTAGGAACAGAGTACTATGGCGATACGACTTCTATCTACGATCCTCACAGCAGCACCGGTCTCGTAGAAGGAGCAGCTGAGAAGATCGCTGATCTATCACACCGCAATGGTTCGGTAACCCTTTATGAATGGGATGCTTCGACTAATGGTCCTATAAGTTTTGAATACACCAAAGGCCTTTACCGTGTTGTATATACCGATACAGGTTACAAGGCAGGTATTCAACCGGGTGTTGAGGGCGATTTTAATGTTTATTACTCGTTTGAACTTTTGAAATACGAGACTGAATAATATAAAGACTGAAAGAAAGGGACTCCAGATATGCCGGAATATAAGTATCAGGCTCAGGACAGCAAAGGCAAGATCGTTAAGGGTAAGGCTGATGCCTTTGATGAAGCAGATCTACAGAAAAGATTCCATGATTCGGGTCTTCTTCTTTTGGAGGCTAAGCCTATCGTAAAACAGATGGCATTAAAACCTTTAAAGAAGCCGAAGCTTGCAGATTTCTGCCGTCAGCTCGGAACGCTCATCAAATCCGGAGTTATTCTTGTAAAAGCTATTGAGATCATCGCAAATGACGAGTCGATCACAGATTACGAAAGGCAGCTTTACCTGAGACTCCGTGACCGTATCGTTCAGGGTGTTGCTTTATCTGCTGTTATGGAGGAACTTGAACCTGCGTTCCCTCCACTTCTCATCTACATGATAAGGGCAGCAGAAACTTCAGGTACTCTTGATACTACATGTCTCCGCCTTGCCGAGCAGTATACAAGCGAGGCTCAGCTTGAACAAACAGCGAAGAACTCACTTACTTATCCGAAGATCTTAAGCGTACTGATTGTAATCGTTGTAGCTATCCTTTTCGGTTACGTTCTTCCTCAGTTTGAAGATATCTTCTCTACACTTCCTAAACTTCCGCTTCCTACAATGATCCTTATGGCGATTTCAAATTTCGTCGCTACCAAGTGGTATATCATTGCGATTGCAGTCGTTCTGATCATCATTTTCGGTAAGATGATCATTAAGATCCCTGCTGTCAGAATGCTGATCGACCACATCAAGGTCATGGGCAAGTGGGGAAAACTTACAAAGGTAATTTATTCAGGAAGATTTGCACGTACTATGAGTTCCCTTTACTCTGCAGGCATTCCGATCCACAGCTGCATCGAGATAGCAAAGAGCACTATAGGGAACAAGTATATTGAATCACAATTTGATGAAGTTGAGCGAAAGGTTGCAGGCGGTATGCCTCTATCCTCCGCACTTCTCGACGTTAACGGATTTGTATCCAAACTTCCCGCCACCATTAAGGTTGGTGAAGAGACAGGTATGCTCGGCAACATGCTCGAATCCGTTGCAAATGACCTTGATTTCTATTCGAAGCAGGCGCTCTTGCGTCTTACGTCCTACATAGAACCTGTAATGATTGTAGTCATGGCTGTTGCTGTCGGCTTCATTATGGTATCTATCATTTACCCTATATATCAGTCTTATCAAACGATCGGCGCAGGATCGTAAGATTAAGTCAGTAAACGAAAGGAAACAAAGCAAATGTCTGAAGTAGTATTTCTGTCGAATACCAACATCCAGATCGCATCAGGTTCTGCTGCCTCCGATGGTGTAAGAGTATCAAAGCTAATATCTTCACCGCTTCCGGAAGGTGCAGTCCTTAACGGTGTTGTAATGAATAAGGAGACTGTGATTGAAGCCATCAAGCTCGCATGGCAGGCCAACAAGCTTCCAAAATCGGAAGTCACTCTCATCATCAACAGCCCGCAGCTCCGTGCAAACAGAGTCGATGCACCTATTCTTGCTGATAAGAAAACAACAGAATTCATCGAGCGTGAAACCCATGATTCTGAATACGGCAGATTCCAGAATCCTGTCACCGGATGGTATGTTGTAGGTAAAGATGCTAAAGCGAAAACACAGAAAGTAGTTTACGAGACTGCGGAAATAGATTTCGTAAATAATTACGTAGACATCTTTGCCCAAGCAGGACTTAAACTTAAGTCAATCCATAACGGTGTTCAGCTTGGCACAGAGTATTTCACCAAGCAGGCTTCCGGAAAGACAGTCCTCTACATGATTCTTGACGGCAAGTCACTTGTTACGATCTTCTTTGCCGAAGGTAAATACTACTACGATTCAACTTCACGTGTTTTCGGACAGCCCGGAACACCTGAATTCGCACGCGAGATCTACGCGTCTATCTCATCAATCAGACAATTCATTTCAGCTCAGCATCTTACTGAGACTGTTAAAGATATCCTGTTCTGTGGTCTTGCTTATTCACAGGTAAATCAGCTCGCCAACGATATTCTTAATCTCGACAGCACAGTCGATATATCGATCGCTCAGCCCCCTCAGGGGACAACGATTGGCGCTGACCAGGCGCAGTTCCCGTTCTTTGTATATCCGATCGCAGGTCTCCGCCGTATTGACGAAAGAATGCCGATCCTTAAGAATACCAAGCAGGTCAGCAAAAAGAAGAGCGAAAAGGGCTTTATGTCCAAGCTCATCGTTCCTTTCATCTGTATCCTGGCTGCTGTCGGCATAGCATACGCAGGATGCCTTGTTTTCAAAGCAAACGAGAGTAAATCACTCAAAGAAATCGAAAAGCATATCTACGATCAGGATGTTATCGCCAAGGTAGCCGAATACGATGCAATGCACGATAACATGTCCGAGATGGGTGAGATCCAGGGAGGTGTTGACCTTCTCCAGAAGAACTTAGGCTCCTACCCTATTCCTGATTCATCAATCAACGATAAGATCCTTGAAGCTGCAAAGGCTCACGGAGTTTCTGTCGATTTCAATTCATACAGCGCATCTTCCGGTGTATACAATATTACTGCCTCTGCCAAAGAAGTAGAGGACATCAATCTGTTCATCGCAGATCTCATGTCAATGGATATTTTCGAGAACGTCGATTACACAGGATACTCTCTTTCAGATGACGGCAATCGCTGGGAAATCAATGTTGTATGCATTCTTGCAGCTAGAGAAGTAACAGAGGAGGCGAACTGATATGGCTATGCAGACCAACCTCAGTAAGAAAGATAAAATGACAATCGCGGTAGTACTTTTTATCGCACTGATCTTCGTAATTTGCTGGTTCCTTATAAGACCTACGGTATCTTCTGCCCTGACTATCAAAGATAAGATCGAACAGGACAGGCTAACGGAGAAAGAATACAATGACAAGATCCTATATCTTACTAGTGCGGAAGCACTCTATGGAAAAGCAGTGGACGAATTAAATGCAACTACTGCTGATTACTATGAGATTATGGACAGTTCCGAGATCGACCGCATGGTAACTTCCTATGTTCTCAAATCAGGCCTTTTCGCTGAGAGCCTAATAATCAAAATGCCTGAAGATTCAGTTGATGAAAAGCCTTATCTCTATGCTTCAGAGACCGAGCAGGCACCTGCCGGTGCTACGGCTGTTGACGAAGCAGGCTCAGACGGACTTCTCGCACCTTACGGTAATGCAAGATACAACTGCAATTCAACCAAATCTTCCGGCATTCAATGTGTAACTCTCACACTTGTTGTTACCGGCTCACGCCAGACTTGCCAGAACTTTATAGACGATATATGCACCAAACCCGCCGTACGAATCACAGGCTTCAGTTGGGAAAAGGTTGATATGATTGAGGAAGTCGATCCGTTAACCGGTAATGTATCCCTCAAGGATCCCGGAATAGCGAGACTTCGTATTGATATAAATCTTTATATGGCAGATGTTGCCGATTACGCTTCAGCTGTATCTGATGCGGTAAATGATGCAGTTGTAGGATCGGAGGGTTGATTTATGGCAGATAATTCCAAGATTCGTATTGGTGATCTTCTGATTCAGAACGGATATATCACCGAAGATCAGTTAAAGGAAGCTTTAGGAATCCAGAAGCAATCCGGCGGCAAGAGAATCGGTCAGGTCCTCATTGAGATGGGCTATGTTACCGAAGAGCAGATGCTCTCCGCACTTGCCAACAGACTTGATATTCAGCTTATCGATCTTAACTCATATACGATCGATTCTGAGACGGTTAAACTTATTCCGAAGCAGATGGCTGAGCAGTATGTAATGCTCCCGATAGGACAGGAAAATGGTGAGGTCATACTGGCCGTTAACGACCCTCTTAACCTTTATGCGATAGAGGATATCAGACAGACTATCGGTATGCCTGTAAGGACAGTCATCGCGCAGGAACAGGTCCTCAAGAATGCTATCGAATACCAGTATGCAGGTATCAAGGCTCAGATAGCAGCCGAGAATGCCAATGCCAATACCGCAGGCATGAACATTGATGAACTTGTCATTGATACATCCGCAGGTGCAGATGATGCCCCTATCATCAATCTTGTTAACTCACTTCTCGACAAGGCTTTCCAGGATAACGCTTCAGATATCCATATCGAACCTTTCGAGACAAACGTAGTTGTAAGAATGCGTATAGACGGTACTCTCATCGACTACATCCAGCTGCAGAAAAACGTTCAGGATTCACTCGTTGCAAGAATCAAGATCATGGGCGAGATGGATATCGCTGAGCGCCGTATCCCTCAGGACGGTCACTTCCGTGTAAGGATCCAGGGACAGATCATCAATGTCCGTGTTAATGTTATCCCTACAGTATTCGGCGAGAAGGTCGTTATGCGTCTTATCATGTCAGCAGTCCACATCGATAACAACTCTACGTTCGGTATGGATCAGGACTCTTACGACAAGTTCGTCAACATGCTCATGTCCCCTAACGGCCTCATCTATATCACAGGTCCTACGGGTTCAGGTAAGTCCACGACGCTTTACATGGCTCTCGAGTCCTTATCTCAGAAGCCTATCAATATCAGTACCATCGAAGACCCTGTCGAGAAGAACCTGCCGAGACTTAACCAGGTACAGGTCCACCCTACCGCAGGTCTTACATTCGAAGTCGGCCTCCGTGCCCTCATGCGTCAGGACCCTGACGTCATCATGGTCGGTGAGACACGTGATGCCGAGACAGCTTCAATCTCCATCAGAGCGGCTGTTACGGGCCACCTGGTATTGTCCACACTGCACACCAACGACGCGGCTTCAACGATCGTAAGACTCGTTGATATCGGCGCAGAGCCTTACATGCTCTCTTCCGCATTGGTCGGCGTTGTAGCCCAGAGACTTATGCGTAAGGTCTGCCCTTATTGCTCAAGAATCGAACCTCTTACAGAAAGACAGATCGAGTTCGTAGGTCACGATATTCCCAATGCCCGCAAGGCAGTAGGATGCGGTCAGTGCCACGGTTCCGGCTATCTCGGACGTACTGCCATTCACGAAGTCCTCGTTGTCGACAAGCATATGAGAAAACTCATCACTGCAGGTGCCGAGGCTGAAGAAATGAAGCAGTATGCCATCAAAAACCAGCACATGCAGACCTTAAAGATGGCTGCCGTATCTCTGGTTGAAAAAGGCATCACTACTATGGAAGAACTCGAGCGTGTCGCCTACTATGACGACTGATACGCCAAAGGCTTCACCGAAACTGATAAAAGATCTAAAGAGCATTCCGTCGCTAATGTTTTATATATTTGCGGCGGTTGCTGTTTTTGCGGGCCTTTTTGTTGTCGGATTAAATCCATATGGTATTTTTGCCACCCTGTTTCTCCTGCTCCTTACAGGATGCGCAGTAGCAGACATTAATGCGGGTATCGTTCCTAATCTTCTTGTAATTCTCATTACCGTTCTGGCCGTAGTGAAATTCTTTGTGACGGAACCTTTCTCAATTAATACAGCCGTTCCTTATCTGATCGGAGCCGTATGTGTATCAGTTCCGATGCTCGTGCTGGCATTGATAATCAAAGGCGCATTCGGCGGCGGTGACATCAAGCTCATGGCTGCTGCAGGTCTTTACCTTGGCTGGAAATACACAATTGCAGGCGTTGCCGTAGGTCTTTTTGCAGCCGGACTTTACGGGATATATCTTCTCATCCGCAAGAAAGCAGGTCCCAAATCAAAGCTCAAACTCGCGCCTTTCCTTGCATACGGACTTGCTGCGGCCACGCTTTTCGGAGATCTGATAGTAAGGCTGATTTTCGGCTGGTAAAATCTATTTATCTTTCACACAAGCAACAAAACAAGGCTGTGTAACATTGTTACACAGCCTTCAAATCCATTGTTTATATGGTTTTTGTCAGATTGAGAAGCTAAATGCTTTCTTGCCCGTAAGTTTCTCTGTGAGCTCATCAGGCTGGCCGAATCCGACATAGAAATTGATTTTTCCTTCTGCAGGAATTCTTTCGCCGGCATCATTCACAACCGTAAATCTATTTGCAGGAATCTTGATCTCAACTGAACCGGTCTCACCTGCTCTGAGTGTAATTCTTGCAAAACCGGCAAGTCTTGTATTCTTGACTTCATTAATGTCATCAGCCTTCATGTAGACCTGAACGACTTCGGAAGAAGCGATATCGCCGGTGTTGGTGACGTTTGCCTTGATGGTAAGGCCGTTGTTCTTCGGATCATCGCCTGTCTTATCAACTGCTGTGATATCCATCTTGCCGTATGTGAGACCATAGCCGAACGGATAGAGGGGCTCTGTCTCAAGATAACGGTATGTTCTGCCCTTCATTGAGTAATCCTCAAAGTCAGGAAGATCGTTTGTATCCTTATAGAATGTGACCGGAAGCTTGCCGGAAGGATTTACCTTGCCGAAGAGGATGTCGCCGATGGACTGGCCGCCCCTTGCACCCGGATACCATGCCTGAAGGATAGCGGATGACTTGTCATTAAGAACACTAAGATCCATGCACGAACCTGCCATAACAACAGTGATGAACGGCTTGCCTGATGCGATAACAGTGTCGATGAGTTTTCGCTGTGTCTTAGGGAACAGAAGATCCGGCTTGTCGCCTGACTTGTACTGGTTGCCCTGGTCACCTTCCTCACCTTCGAGATTCTCGTTAAGACCGATAACAAGAACAACGAGATCTGCTCTGCTCATTACTGCCTTTGCCTCTGCGATCCTGTGATATTCGCGTGAGAGGAAATCAGGCTTAGGGATGCTTAAGTCACAACCTTCGGTATAGAGGATCCTGGTATCGTCTCCTGCGGCGTTCCTGATGCCCTCTAAGGCCGTTATGTACTCGGATGATGTTCCGTAGTAGTTGCCTATGAGGCACGCTCTGGAATCAGCGTTAGGGCCGATTACGGCGATTACCTTATTCTTGTTCTTGTCGATAGGAAGGATTCCGTCATTCTTGAGGAGAACGATGCTCTCGTCTGATGCTCTCTTGGCAACTGCGAGATTCTCCTTTGTCTCAACATCAAGATAGTTGAGTCCGTCATATTCTGTCTTATCGAACATGCCGAGAATGTATCTTGTGGTAAAGAGTCTTACTGCAGCAGTTCTGATATCTTCTTCTGTAACAAGTCCCTGCTTGTAAGCGCTCATAAGATGGATATATGTGCATCCGCAGTTGAGATCACATCCCTTCTTAAGCGCGAGAGCGGCGCTCTCTTCAATGGTCTTTGTTACCTTGTGATGCTCGTGGAAGTCACGGATGGCCCAGCAGTCTGAAACGATGTGGCCTTCGAAGCCCCACTTGTCACGGATGATGTCCTTGAGGTAGGAGTGACCGCAGCAGGGCTCGCCGTTTGTTCTGTTGTAAGCGCCCATTACGGACTCGACCTTTGCATCCTTTACGCATGCTTCAAATGCAGGCAGATAGGTCTCATTGAGGTCCTTGTCAGAGCATGTGGCATTGAACTGATGTCTTACAGCTTCAGGACCTGAATGAACTACGAAGTGCTTTGCACATGCGGCAGTCTTCATGTATTCGCCGTCACCCTGAAGTCCCTCGATGAAAGGCACAGCAAGATCTGAAATGAGGACCGGGTCCTCACCGTATGTTTCCTGACCTCTGCCCCACCTTGGATCTCTGAAAAGGTTTACGTTAGGTGACCAGAATGTAAGTCCCTTATAGATATCACGGTCGTTCTGGGCCATATATTCGTTATATTTTGCTCTTCCCTCGTTGCCGCAGACCTCGCCTACTTCTCCGAGAAGTTCAGTATCGAATGTGGCACCGAGTCCGATTGCCTGGGGGAAGCTCGTAGCCGTGCCGGCTCTTGCTACACCATGCAGTGTCTCATTCCACCAGTTGTACTCAGGGATACCAAGTCTGTCGATCGCGGGAGAATCGTATCTCAATTGCGAAGCAGCCTCTTCAACAGTCATTTTTGCAACTAACTCTTTTGCTCTTTTAACGGCTAATTCTCTGTCCATGACACAAATTCTCCTGTCTGTTTATTTAATTGAATACGATTATTATAAAGGATTTCGCCACACATTTCTTGTCACGCAGACGGCTTTTATTATACCGTTTTTGCTATTTCATTCTTGAAAACTCCACCCCGAGCATTTAGAATTTAAGCATTGAATCTAAGGATGGGGAACTTAATGCAATTTAACGATAATTCAGTACCGGGCAAATATCAGCAGCCTATCGGCAGCTTCGCCGGAAGGATCGTCAGCAACGACGTTGAAGAAGTTGATTTTATTCCGGGCGCCAATATGCGTATATGGTACAACAACCGTTCTGAGGACTATCCTGTCCACAGACACAGCTGTCTTGAGATTACTATTCCGATTGAAAAATCCTACACTTATATCTTCGACGACAGAACGATAATCCTCAAGGAAAAGGAGATCCTCTTTGTACCGCCGGATATGCTCCACAAGATCGCCGGTACAAGATCAGGTATCCGATTCATATATCTGTTCAACATCGATTTCCTTAAGGGCTTTTTCGATTACGACGAATTCCAGAAGCTCATCAAAGAGCCTTTGCTCATCACTCCCGATACACATCCGGAAGTGTACAGCCTTATTTTCGAGAGATTCATGGAGATTAACGATCTCTACTTCTTCTATTCGACAACGGTAAAAGAGATATCCATCTTCTCCAAGCTCATGGATGTCTTCGGAATGCTCATGAAGAAGGATTACTCCGACAGCCTTGTAGTCATCCAGAACGACAAGCAGCGTGAAGTCTATATCAAGTTCAAATCGCTCGCTGAATGGCTCGCAATGCATAGCTCCGAGAATGTATCAATGGATGAAGCCGCAACACATGTAGGCTACTCCAAATTCCATTTCGCGCGTCTCTTCAAAGAGTACACCGGTATGACATTCAACGACTATCAGACGACTTTAAAACTCAAAGAAGTAGAAAGACAGCTTGCTGACACCGATCTTCAGATCAGTGACATCGCGATGTCCTGCGGCTTCAACAACTTAACTTCCCTGAGCCGCTGCTTCAAAAAGCAGTACGGGTGCTCTCCTTCACAGTTCAGGAACAGGATAAGAAGATCCAGGAAGAAATAATTCAAGTTATTTAATCTGACAATTATGAGGCTTTATCGTGAGATAAGGCCTCTTTCTTTTCGCTATAAAAAAAGGCACAAAAAAACTGCGTCTTTGGGGAGGCAATTTCCAAAGACGCAGTGTATAAGTTTTGTTGTTTCAGCTAATAGCTGATGCTCGTGAACCGAGCGGGAAAAGTCTTACGACTTGACACCACCCAATGCAACACCTTCAACAATGTACTTAGACAGGAAAGCGTAAACTACGATGAGCGGGAGAACTGTAATGAAAAGTCCCAAATAGATTGCACCGTACTCTGTCTTGTAAATATCACCGTTAAGCAAGGATACCATTACAGGGAGAGTCTTCTTTGTCTTATCCGTTAAGAGGATGAGAGGCATGAAGAGGTTGTTCCAAGAACCTACGTAAGCGAAGATTGCCTGTGTAGCAATAGCGGGCTTCATAAGAGGAACAACGATCTGGTTGAAGATTCTGAACTCACCTGCACCGTCGATTCTTGCTGACTGTACGATTTCCATTGCAAGGTTAGCCTGCAAATACTGTCTCATGAAGAATACTGTCATCGGAGCTGCGATTGAAGGGATGATGAGCATTGAGAGATTGTTTGTAAGACCGAGCTTATAAACCATCTGATAGAAACCGATCGTAGTAACCGTTGTCGGGATCATCATGACTGCAATGATCATACCGCTGAATACATCTCTTAACTTCCACTCATAAGCTGTAATAGCATAAGCAGTAAGTGATGAGAAGTATACGTTGAGAATCGTACTGCATGTTGAAATAATGAAAGAGTTCAAGAGACCTGTGAAGGGGTGGAAGTCTTTACTGTTGATAACGTGCCAGTTCTTGGCAAGGTTAGCAAAAGGATGAGCAGACCAAAGTGAAAGTGTGCTCTGCTGAACTTCGACTGTGCTCTTGAAAGAGTTAGCAAACATGATTACGAAGGGGAAAAGTGTCATGATAGAGAAAATGATGGATACGATGTAGATAACTACCTTCAGTATTATTTCATTTCTCCTGATTGAAGACATTTTAACTGTATTATCACTCATATCATTTCACCTCAAAAACCTTTCTTGGCAGCTCTAAGCTCCTGTTTCTTGAGCTTCTTGAGCTTGGCCTCGTCTTTATCCCTGAGGATATAGAACAGGATGGAAGATAGAGCAACAATTATGATAAACAAGATAACGCTGGCTGCCGCAGATCTGTTATACATATAACTTCCTGAGAAAGCCTGGTTACGGATATACATATTTGTTGTAAGTCCGGCATTGTTAGCATCAGTACCAATGTAGAGCTGAGGAATATCGAACATGTTGAGACCACCGATAAGTGATGTAACGAGAGTGAACAACATGATCTGACGGATACAAGGGATTGTTATCTTGAAGAACGTCTGAACTCTGTTTGCACCATCGATTTCAGCAGCTTCGAATACCTCAGGGCTGATACCGATAACACCAGCAATGAGATAAACCATTGTATTACCATACCACTGGAAGAACTGAACAAATGCGATGATCAGCTTTACAGGCCATTCATGAGCATTGAAGTTGTAAGCGCCCTTAGCAGGATTCAAGAGGATAATGATATCATTGATAGCTCCCTTAGGATAACCGAACAACTTGTTGAACAGGATAGCCATTGTAGCAGCAGTGATGATGTTAGGCATGTAGAAAAGGATCTTGAAAAGGCCTGTGCCCTTAACTTTAGTTCTCTTATCAGTGAACCATGCTGTGAAAAGGAGAGCAAAGCCAAGCTGAGGAATAAAGTTAATGATCCAGATGATCCATGTGTTTCTAAAAGCCTTATGGAATGTCTTTGATGTAAGAACATCAATAAAGTTTTGGAATAAATTCTTACCAACTGAAGGAAGGAACTGCCATTCAGTATTACCGGCACCCTTCAAGTTAGTGAAACCGATTACGAATGTATAGATAACCGGATAAAGTGTAAAAATGCAAAAAGAAAGGATAAATGGGATTGAGAACAGATATCCGAACTTTGCATAGTCGACTATTTTTTTGTTTCTCATTAATTACGCCTCCTCTAAGGTTTAAAAAGCGGCAGGGTAAAAATATATCTACCCTGCCGCCAAAGCATCTAATAACTAGATCCTATTAGAAGGAGAGGTTATCAGCTACGTTTGTCTTGAAAGCATCAACAGCTGCATCTCTGTCGAGATTGCCCTCTGCATACTGGTTAGCTGCGTCTGTCCAGTATTTGTTGATTGTTTCGTCGTACTGTGTCATAGCCTTTGCAGAAGCATAGCTGTTACCAGCGATGAATGCAGGGAAGATATCCTGGCCACCGCAGAAATCAAGAGCACCATTGGACTTAGCCATAACTGTAGCAGAAGCTACTGTATCCTTAGCGCCGTTGCCCATGAGATCGTTAGCCCAGAGATACTGGAGACCTGTCTCTGATGTATCAAGTGTGATCCACTCGATAAGCTCTGCTACGCCTTCCTTGTTGTCTGTGTCCTTGTTACCAAGAACCCATGTGCCGCCCCAGAAGAAGCCAACCGGCGGAGCACAAACTCTCCAATCACCATATGTTCCTTCGCCAGCCTGTTTGCCGCCGCAGTTAGGATACAGTGTGTAGTTGATGAGCCAAGCAGGTCCGAAGAATGCGAAGACCTTCTGAGGGCCCTCACCCTTCATATCTGCGAACCAAGCCTCAGACCAACCAGCTGCATCGTTAGAATAGCCGTTATCCTTGAGTGTCTTAGCGATGTCAAGGTAAGCGTCTCTCTTAGGGTCGATGTTGAGCTCGCCGTTTACGATCCAAGGTGTATCAGCAGACTTCTCGCAAGCGTTCCAAATGTCGCCTGCACCGGAAACTGCAGCATAGCCCTTTTCCTTGAGCTTAGGAGCTACCTCATTGAGATATGTATCCCAGCTACCAGTACCTGCGCCAACGATCTTCTCGATCTCAGCAGGATCATCAGTACCGAATACGTCGAGAGCGATAGAAGAGCTATAGATCATAGCGCAACCTGTTGCCTGATAACCAAGAGCAACGACCTCACCGTCACGTGAACCAACTTCGATTGTGTAACCAGCAATGTCAGCATCCTTGATCTTAGCATCAACATCGATACCGAGATCCTTGTATGTAGAAGCGAACTTAGCCATATCACCCTGTGAATACTTGAGGATGAAAGCTGCCTCAGCTGCATACATATCAGGAGCTGTGTCGCCACCAGCTACGAGAGCTGCGTCGAGAGCCTGCTGATAAGCACCACCGTCTGTAGCGATGATTGTACAATCAACTGTGTACTTCTCACCGAACTCAGGGTTCTGCTTAATGTACTGACCAACCATGTTAGGAATTTCGTTTGTGAAAGACCAGAGGTTGATGTGCTCAGCACCAGTACCATAAGTAGCTGTCTGCTTTTCTGTTGTTGTTTCCTCAGTCTCGTCTGCTGATGTCTCAGTTTCGACGGGATCTGTCTCACCATTGTCACCTGTTGTGCTAACCGGAGCGTCTGTAGGCTGTGTTGTACAACCAGCAGCGATTGCTGCTACCATAGCTACGGAGAGAACACTGGCAATAACCTTTTTCATAAAGTTTCCTCCTTAATGAATTTGTTCGGGACCTCTCGGCCCTTCTACAGTGTACATATTAGCTATAAACGTAAATTGTTTCTCCACATTTCTTGCTACAATTTACCCATAACTATACATTTCTTGCTTTTTTTGACTATTTTGTACAATTTTTGCTTTCGCAGAAGATAAATTGCATAAAATCTTGATATTTCGTTCGCAATTTCGCCAAGCCTGCTTTGTTTCAGTTGTGCAGGTGTGATAACTGCAGTGTCTTTTGGTCGTTTCCATTATTGCAAACTGCTTATATCCGCTTCAAATGCCGCACCGCTACTCGCACATTTAGTTATGTGATAAGATTGGTACGTTTATTATATATAGTTATTAAGGAGATTTATATGGCATCTTCTTTTTTCAGCCCCAAAAGCGCAGGTACCAGGTTCCTTACGGGCCTATGTAATCTGATTATTGTTAATTTTCTGTTCGTGCTCACATGCATTCCGGTCTTTACGATCGGTGCTTCACTTACTGCTTTATACAGAATAACAATAGCTATACTTGCAGGTGACAACCCTGCTGTATTCAAGGATTATTTCAAAGCATTTAAGAGCAATTTCCTCAAAGCGACAGGATTGCAGTTCTTCTATATGGCGCTTTTTGCCTTCTTTATTTTCGAGATCGTCATGGTGCGCACAATGCTCACGGAACAGTATCAGTGGTCAGCATACCCCGCCATGATCTTACTGATCATAATTTTCGCTGCTTCCTGCTACTCATTCCCTATCCTTGCCTGGTTTGATGAATCATTCAAGCAGCTCCTTAAGAATTCCCTTCTCATTGCCGTAACAAATCTTCCCGTTACTGTCATGTACATCGTATTCTCCGGACTTCTCGCATATCTTGCTTACCAGTTCCCTACTACGGTACTCAGCATAATGGTATTCATGGGATGTTCCACACTCGCAATATTCTACTCTCTCTTCCTTAAGAGGATCTTCGAAAAGCACGGCGCCAAGATATCCTTCAAAGAGGAAGATGATGATAAGCCGGCTATCGATGACAAGCCCATCAGCTCAGAAGAGATCAGTTCAGAAAAGAAATAATATAGTATTTATATAAAGCAAAGCTTCCCGGATAACCCGGGAAGCTTTTTTGTTTGCGGATGTTTAACCATTAATTCCTGGAATTATACCGTCCGGCCTCACGTTTTCTGCTGTATCTCCCTTTATATAATAAATCAACAACTATAGAAAAGAGGCTGCATTAACTGCAGCCTCCTTAAAGTGATCTTTGAATTATGCGGATCAGATCTTAGCCTTGATCTGGTTGTAGATTCCTTCAGCGTCAAGCTGGAACTCCTTCATGAGTGCGCTTGCCGGGCCGCTCTTACCGAATCTGTCATAGACACCGATCTTTGTAACCTTAACAGGATACTCTTCAGCAAGAACATCACATACTGCGCTGCCGAGACCACCAATAACGGAGTGCTCTTCAACTGTAAATACTCTGTTTGTCTTCTTTGCGAATTCAATAACTGTATCCTTGTCGATAGGCTTGATAGTATGGATATTTACTACTGCTGCATTGATACCGTCAGCTGCGAGTTTTTCTGCTGCGCCGAGAGCCTCAGCTACGCATACACCGCAAGCGAAGATTACCATGTCTGTGCCGTCCTTAAGGACAACTGCCTTGCCTACTTCGAACTTGTAGTCAGGGTTATCGTTGATTACCGGTACTGCAGCTCTGCCGAATCTCATGTAGAAAGGTCCCTCTGTCTCAGCAGCTGCGAAAACAGCAGCCTTAGCCTCAACATCATCGGAAGGAACGATAACTGTCATTCCGGGGATTGTTCTCATAAGAGCGATATCCTCGAGGCACTGGTGGGAAGCACCGTCCTCACCTACTGTGATACCTGCGTGTGTAGCGCCGATCTTAACGTTGAGGTGGGGATAACCAATTGAGTTTCTGACCTGCTCAAAGTTTCTGCCTGCTGCAAACATAGCGAAAGAAGATATGAACGGGATCTTGCCGCATGTGGAAAGACCTGCTGCGATACCTGTCATGTTTGCCTCTGCGATTCCGCAGTCGATATGACGATCCGGGAATGCCTTCTTGAATGTGGAAGTCTTTGTTGCGCCTGCGAGATCGGCATCAAGAACGATAACGTTAGGGTTCTTCTGTCCGAGCTCTGCGAGTGCGTTACCATAACTCTCACGTGTAGCGATTTTTACTATATCTCCCATGATCATACCTCTGCTTCCAATTTTGCTAACTGCTCGTCAAGCTCTTTCATAGCCTGCTCATATTCTTCATCAGAAGGAGCCTTGCCATGCCAGCCTGCCTGGTTCTCCATGTAGGAAACGCCCTTGCCCTTTGTTGTCTTCATGATGATAGCTGTAGGCATTCCCTTGCATTCCTTAGCCTTGGCAAATGCATCTCTGATCTGATCGAAATCGTGACCGTCAATGCAGATTACATTAAAGTTGAATGCTTCGAGCTTCTTGTCGATCGGATAAGGTGAGCAAACATCATCGATCTTACCGTCGATCTGAAGTCCGTTGTTGTCGATGATAACTGTGAGGTTATCGATCTTCTTAGCGCCTGCAAACATGAATGCTTCCCAGATCTGACCTTCCTGGATCTCACCGTCGCCTGTAAGAGCATAAACTCTGTAGGAATCGCCGTTGAGCTTCGCAGCAAGTGCCATACCTACTGCAGCGGAAACGCCCTGACCCAATGAGCCTGTGCTCATGTCAACACCGGGAGTCTCTGTCATGCAGGGGTGACCCTGAAGATATGAGCCGAGCTTTCTTAATGTCTTGAGGTCTTCAACGGGGAAGTAACCTCTGTTTGCGAGTGTGGAATAAAGACCAGGAGCTGTGTGTCCCTTGGACAGAACGAATCTGTCTCTATTGGGATCCTTAGGATTCTTGGGGTCGATATTCATCTCTTCAAAATAGAGATAAGTGAACATGTCGGCAGCGGAGAGTGATCCGCCCGGATGACCGGACTTTGCACTGTGAACTGCTTCAATGATTCCCTTACGAACTTTTGTCGCTGTGATTTGAAGTTCTTTGTTGTTCATTTTAGGCTTACCCTTTTTCTATAGATTTTATCTTCATGTTTTACATACGGAAGGGCTTGACCGCCAGATCAAGCCCCGCCATACATATCCAAACTATATCAGTTGAACGGAGAGTTGAAAGGATTCTCCTTCGGATATCTGTCGCCCTCAGGCTTGTTGTAGCCGATATCGCAAGGGCAGATTCCGAGGTATGTGAAGAGGTTGTAGAGAGCCTTTCCATAGTGACCGAATGCAACTGCACCGTGGTGAGGGAAGTTCTTTTCGATAAGGAAGTATCTGTAGAATCTGCCCATCTCCTTGATAGCGAATACACCGATACCGCCGAAGGACTTAGTAGCAACAGGGAGAACCTCACCCTCTGCAACGTAAGCTCTGATCTGTCCGTCAGATGTAGACTGCAGTCTGTAGAATGTGATGTCGCCGGGAACGATGTCGCCCTCGAGAGTACCGTTTGTAACCTCTACAGGGAGAGCACGAGCCATGATCATCTGGTTCTTCATCTCGCAGAAAGCAAGCTTCTTGGAGCATGTGTTACCACAGTGGAAGCCCATGAATGTATCTGTGAACTTGTAGTCGAACTTGCCCTTGATGGACTCGTCGTACATGTCGTGAGGTACGGAGTTGTTGATGTCGAGGAGAGTAACGGTATCTTCGGAGATAACATATCCGAGGTACTCAGAGAGGCATCCATAGATATCAACTTCGCAGGAAACAGGAATACCCATACCTGTGAGACGGCTGTTTACATAGCAAGGAACGAACTTGAACTGTGTCTGGAATGCAGGCCAGCACTTACCGGCGATTGCAACATACTTCTTAGAACCCTTGTGAGCCTCAACCCAGTCAAGGAGTGTGAGCTCATACTGAGCGAGCTTCTCGAGGATCTCAGGCTTCTTGTTGCCTGCGCCGAGCTCTTCTTCCATTTCCTTAACCTTTGCAGGGATTCTCTCGTCACCCTCGTGATTCTTGAATGACTCGAAAAGGTCAAGCTCAGAGTTCTCTTCGATCTCAACGCCCATTCTGTACAAAGGCTCGATGGGAGCGTTGCATGCGAAGAAGTTCTGCGGACGGGGTCCGAAAGAAATGATCTTGAGGTTCTTCATAGCGTCGAGAGCACGAGCTACGGGGATGAACTCATTGATCATGTCAGCGCACTCTTCTGCGTTTCCGACAGGATACTCAGGAATGTAAGCGTTTACGCCACGGATCTTGAGGTTGTAGGAAGCATTGAGCATACCGCAGTAAGCATCGCCTCTGCCGCCAACCAAATCATTCTGTGACTCTTCTGCAGCTGCGCAGAACATAACAGGGCCGCCCCACTGCTGAGCGAGCATTGTCTCGGAGATCTCAGGTCCGAAGTTGCCGAGGTAAACGCAAAGAGCGTTGCAGCCTGCAGCCTTGATGTCAGCCAAAGCCTGCTGCATATGGATCTCGGACTCAACGATGCAGATGGGGCACTCATAGATGTCATCTGCACCATACTTTTCGGTATAAGCCTTTACAAGAGCCTTTCTTCTGTTTACGGAAAGTGATTCCGGGAAGCAGTCACGTGAGACTGCTACGATAGCGAGCTTAACGTCGGGTGCGTTAAATAATTTCTTTGACATTTTTAGATTTCCTCCATCTGTTTTTTAGTTACTTGAACTTCAATATTTGCTCCAACGAGACCGGGGAAATGACCCTTCTCGCCGGGTGCATCGGGGTGAGCGATAAGCCACTTGTTCTTAGCTGTAAGGAGCTTATCTTCGTCGCCTGAATCAGCCAGGCAGTCAATGTGATCGGCTTCCAAATCAAAGTTTGTGCCATAAGGAAGGATTACGCCTACCATGAAGCCGTCATTCTCGATTCCACAGGGTGCATAGTGAAGTGTTGTAGCGTAAAGCTCAACAGCTGTTCCCTTGCGGATGTGAAATGCTTCGATCTTTGATGTGTCATATGTGAAATCATCTGCGATATCCTGCAGTGATCCCAAAAGAAGGATGCAGTCTGTAGCAGCTACATTAACTTCGGAAGATCTGTGATACTCAACTGCGTTGAGAAGAGAATTGTGACCTGCACAGTAACCCGTCTCAAGCTTCAGTTCGCCACCGAAAAGTCTTGATACATCAACCTTTGCAGCTGCCTCTTCGAGAGATGCAACAGTAGGTTCATAAGCTACGCCTTCTGCAGGGAGAGCGATCTTATTAAGCGCCTCGATAACAGGTGCAAAATCGATGTTCTTAACAATTCTTCCGTACTTTTTGAAATTAGAAGATGTTGCCTCGTAAATTACCATAAACCTGCCTCCTTCATAGCGGGATAGATTTTTGAAAACTCCTTATATCTCTCGTCATACTTAGCAACGAGCTCAGGTGTGGGAACAACGGAAACATGCTTGGATACTGTAGCTGCGCAAGCATCTGCTACTGAAGCATACTCACCGCAAGCAACTGCTGCGAGAAGGGCGCCGCCCATAGCAGGACCTTCGTCGTTCTCAGTCTGTGTAAGTTCGATTCCCAAAACGTTGGATACGATCGTGCACCAGAGCTTTGACTTAGCACCGCCGCCGCAGATGGAAGAACTCTTGATATCAAGGCCCATCTTCTTTGCACACTCGAAAGAATCTCTCAATGCGAAAGCAACGCCTTCCATTACTGCGAGTGTCATATCCTTACGTGTTGTATCCATTGACATACCTACGAACATAGCGCGGCAATCAGGATTGTTGAGAGGTGATCTCTCACCCATGAGATAAGGCAGGAAAAATACTTTGTTTGTTCCCAATGCCTCAAGGCCTTCCTGTTCCTTTGCGAAATCAGTTGTGCCGATGATCTCTTCCATCCACCACTTGTTGCATGAAGCAGCAGAGAGCATGCATCCCATAAGGTGGTATCCGCCGTCTGCGTGATCGAAAGCGTGGAGTGAATTAGCCTTATCGTTCTTGAAAGAATCAGAAGCGATGAAGATAGTACCTGATGTACCGAGTGAGATATTGCATCCGCCGTTGCCGATGATGCCCATACCTACAGCTGCTGCAGCATTGTCGCCTGCACCTGCTGCGATAACGCAGTCCTTGCTGATTCCTGTCTTCTCAGCGATCTCAGGAAGGATCTTGCCGATTGCCTCATAGCTCTCGAAAACTTCAGGGAGCCACTCAGCCTTCATGTCAAGGATCTTAAGCATCTCATCGGACCACTTTCTGTTCTCGCAGTCGAAATAGAGCGTACCTGAAGCATCGGATACGTCTGTTGCGAAAACACCTGAAAGTCTGTATGCAAGATAATCCTTAGGAAGAAGGATCTTTGCGATCTTTGCAAAATTCTCGGGCTCGTTCTTATGTACCCACATTACCTTCGGAGCTGTGAAGCCTGCGAAAGCGATGTTGCCTGTGTACTTGGAAAGGTTAGCCTTACCGATCTCATTGTTGAGATAATCTGTCTCTGCCTGTGATCTTCCGTCGTTCCAGAGAATAGCAGGTCTTATAACCTTGCCTTCACTGTCGAGAAGAGTAAGTCCGTGCATCTGGCCGCCGAAGCTGATACCTGCAACCTCATTGCCGTCGATGCCTTCAAGAAGCTTTGAAAGTCCCTTGATTGTGCCGTCAAACCAGTCTTCCGGATTCTGCTCAGACCAGCCTGTCTGAGGGAAATTAACGGGGTAAGACTCAGAAACTGTTCTTATGATCTTTCCGCCGCTCTGCATCAGGAGCAACTTGACTGCTGATGTACCGAGATCAATACCAATAAAATACATATGAACCTCCCGATTCGCGTAATAGTACATCAACCATACTAAATGATTAAAAGACAAAAGGCATTTACCAAAATGCAAATATTATTCAAAAAAAGTTATGCGCAATCAACAAATTCAACACTTTTTGCGATTTGCTCATTAGTCTGTTCTTGCTAACTTTCAAAAACACATTTTCAGTATTCACACGGACTCATCCTGTTTGTGCACGCTAAACAAGCCAATTTTTTACGAAAATTGCTATACAAATCTTGCTGAATCGAATAGCAAGATTTATCTAGTGAAAACTGTGGCAATCGGGACATTTTCGTGCCCCTGTCATATTAATAATATAACGCTTAACCACATATAAAAGGGCCGTCTCATTGAGACAGCCCTTGGGTTTAGCAGTTTAAGAGCTTATCACTTGATGTCAGCGTGATAATCCTGGAGCGCTTTAACTTCGAAGACGCGCTCCTTGGCAGCCTTGATACCTTCAGCACAAGCCTTGGCAGCAGCCATTGTCGTGATGTAAGGAACATGCTGGCGGATGGCATCCTTACGGATGTAGGAGTCATCGTGAGCAGATGTCTTGCCTGCAGGTGTGTTGATGACGAGATCAACGTCACGGTTGAGGATCATGTCACCGATGTTAGGTCTGCCCTCGTAGAGCTTCTTGACCTTCTCAGCCTTGATGCCTGCCTTGTCGATCATGTCGAATGTTCCGCCTGTAGCGTAGATCTTGAATCCGAGATCTGCGAACATCTGGGCAACTTCAATGAGGTCAACCTTATCGAGATCAGATACTGAAAGGAGTACGCTGCCTTCCAAAGGAAGCTCTGTCTTTGTCGCTTCCTGAGCCTTGAAGCATGCTTCGCCAAAGTGGCTTGCAAGACCCAATACCTCACCTGTGGATCTCATCTCAGGTCCGAGAACAGGGTCAACTTCCTGGAACATGTTGAACGGGAAGACTGCCTCCTTAACTCCGTAGTGAGGGATTACCTTGTCGTGGAGTTCAGGTACCGGTGACGGTCTGCCTGTGAGATGGCTTGTCATGATATCTGTTGCGATCTTGACCATGTTCGTTCCGGTAACTTTGGATACGAGCGGAACAGTTCTGGATGCACGGGGGTTAGCCTCGAGAACGAATACAACACCGTCCTCGATCGCATACTGCATGTTCATGAGACCTACTACGCGCATCTCGACCGCGATCTTTCTTGTGTACTCCTTGATCGTCTCAACGATCTCGGGTGAAAGATTCTTCGAAGGCAGGATGCAAGCGGAGTCACCTGAGTGGATTCCGGCAAGCTCGATGTGCTCCATGACTGCAGGAACGTAGCAGTTTGTACCATCGGAGATAGCGTCTGCCTCGCACTCTGTTGCGTGGTGGAGGAAACGGTCGATGAGGATAGGTCTGTCAGGTGTAACGCCGACTGCGGCATTCATGTAGACTCTCATCATCTCGTCGTCGTGAACGACTTCCATTCCTCTTCCGCCGAGAACGTAAGAAGGACGTACCATTACAGGGTAGCCGATCTTGTTTGCGATAGCGATAGCCTCATCAGCATTGACTGCCATTCCTGCCTCAGGCATCGGGATGCCCAGACGGTTCATCATGGCACGGAAGTGATCTCTGTCTTCTGCAAGGTCGATAGTCTCAGGTGTTGTACCGAGAATGTTTACGCCGTTTGCCTTGAGGGAAGCTGCGAGGTTCAGAGGTGTCTGGCCGCCGAACTGGGCGATAACGCCAAGAGGCTTCTCCTTCTCGTGGATAGCAAGAACATCTTCCAAAGTAAGAGGCTCGAAATAGAGCTTATCTGATGTGTCGTAGTCTGTTGATACTGTCTCAGGGTTGCAGTTTACGATGATGGACTCGAAGCCGAGCTTCTTGAGTGCGAGTGCAGCGTGAACACAGCAATAGTCGAACTCAATACCCTGACCGATTCTGTTAGGACCGCCGCCCAGGATCATGATCTTCTTATTGGAAGATACGGGTGACTTGTCCTCAATATGATAGGAAGAATAATAATAAGCAGCATCCTGTGTTCCGGATACGTGAACGCCTTCCCATCCTTCCTTGATGCCGTACTCATAACGTGCGCGGCGGATAAGATCTTCGGATACGTTGAGGAGCTGTGAAAGATACTTATCGGAGAAGCCGTCGAGCTTAGCCTGACGGAGAACGGGCTCATCCGGGATGCGGCCTGCATTCTTGAGGAGCTCTTCCTCTTCTTCAACGAGCTCTTTCATCTGCTCGATGAACCAGTGCTTGATCTTTGTGAGCTCGAAAAGCTCATCTACTGTTGCACCCTTACGGAGTGCCTCATACATGATGAACTGACGCTCTGAAGAAGGTGTTGTGAGCTTTAACATAAGCTCTTCTTTTGTGAGCTTATTGAAGTCCTTTGCAAAGCCTAAGCCGTATCTGTCCTTCTCCAAAGATCTGATAGCCTTCTGGAAAGCTTCCTTGTATGTTTTACCGATGCTCATGACTTCGCCTACGGCTCTCATCTGTGTGCCGAGCTTGTCCTGGGCGCCGTGGAACTTCTCGAAAGCCCATCTTGCGAACTTGATTACGACATAGTCGCCGTCCGGATAGTACTTATCAAGTGTGCCGTACTTGCCGCAAGGGATCTCATCGAGTGTGAGGCCGCATGCGAGCATTGCGGAAACGAGTGCGATCGGGAAACCTGTTGCCTTGGAAGCCAAAGCGGAAGATCTTGATGTTCTGGGGTTGATCTCGATTACAACGATCCTTCCTGTTTTGGGATCGTGAGCGAACTGGCAGTTGCATCCGCCGATAACTTCGATCGCCTTAACGATGCTGTATGAATATTCCTGAAGTTTCTTCTGAACATCTTCAGAGATCGTAAGCATAGGAGCTGAGCAGAAAGAGTCACCTGTGTGAACGCCGATAGGGTCGATGTTCTCGATGAAGCAGACTGTGATGACGTTGTTCTTTGCGTCTCTTACTACCTCGAGCTCGAGCTCTTCCCATCCGCTGATGGACTCTTCAACGAGTACCTGATGGATCATGGAAGCAGCAAGACCTCTCTCGACTACCGTCTTGAGCTCGTCAATGTTGTAAACGAGACCGCCGCCGGCACCGCCCATTGTATAAGCAGGTCTGATAACTACAGGGTAGCTCAGATCGTCAGCGATCTTGATAGCCTCTTCTACTGAATATGCTTCGTGAGATCTCGGCATCTCGATTCCGAGAGATGTCATTGTCTCCTTGAATTCGATTCTGTCTTCGCCTCTCTCAATGGCATCTACCTGGACACCGATTACCTGGACGTTGTACTTTTCGAGAACGCCGGCCTGTGAGAGCTCGGAACAAAGGTTAAGACCTGACTGTCCGCCTAAGTTAGGGAGAAGCGCATCAGGACGCTCTTTTGCGATGATCTGTTCAAGACGCTTAACGTTGAGCGGTTCGATGTATGTTCTGTCCGCTACATCAGGGTCTGTCATGATGGTTGCAGGATTGGAATTGACCAGGACGATCTCGTAACCGAGTTTCCTTAAGGCTTTGCACGCCTGAGTTCCGGAATAGTCGAACTCGCATGCCTGGCCGATAATGATAGGACCTGAACCGATGATAAGGATCTTGTTGATATCTTCTCTCTTTGGCATAGTCTTACGCCCCCTTTATATAGTCCTAATAAAAATTTACTGGATAGAATTCTAACATAGGTATCCCTTCTTTGCACAACAAAAATTATGGATTAAAATACTTTCATGAAAAATGTAACAAAGCCTGACAGCAACAAAGGTTTTACCCTTGCAAAAAGCCATATTTCCGGCGCATCCCGCCGCTTAATTCCTATAGCAGCACTGGGATTTATCCTTCTGTCGCTTCCTTTGACCGGGTGTTTTCTTGACGAACCCGTCCAGATCACGTATTCAGAGACACCGGTCACTTCTGTCTCTGTCCATATTGAAGAACAGATCGATGTCCCTGCTGCAGAAGACGGACTTCCCTACGGAGTCACTTTGCAGATCGACCCCGAGATCCTTGTCCCCTGCGACCTTGAGCGCGTGGTAGACGGCGATACTATAATCGTGCACGATCCCGACGGCAACCGCCTGAGAGTCCGTCTCACCGGTATCAACGCACCCGAATCGGTCCACGAAGACGAGAGCAGAAATACCGAAGAAGGACGCCAGGCTTCCCAATTCATGAAAGAACTCCTGACCGATGTCGACGTGGTCTATCTTGAATACGATGAAGCACAGTTCGACCAGTACGAGAGAACACTCGCTTATGTCTGGATCGACATCGATGGCACATACGTCATGGTCAACGAGATCCTGCTCGCGACCAACTACGCTGAACCTGTGTACATCAAGCCGAATCTGAGATATGCAGATGTATTCAGGCAGTATGAAGGTTAGCTGATTATTGGTTTTATCGCATACCGTCCCAAAAGCTTACTAGTTGTTAGGGGCGGTATTTTTTGTGGGATTTGCTTTTGGGTTTTCCAAGTATTTTTCCTAAAAATGCAAATTCAGGAAACGGATTAGGAAAAAACGGGCATTTTTATCTAATTCTTTTCCAGTTTTAGCAGAAATAGAAAAAGAATCGGGAAAGCGCGGAATAATGAGTGTCGTATCGGCCGTAATTCAAAAGATTCGCCGCCACACAAAAGGCTGTCTGCAAACAGAGACAGCCCTGATCGCCGGTTCAACGAACAGCTTACTCGAAGCCTTTTCTCTTCATTCTCCTGTATTCCTCTTCATCGTCTTCAACATTGCTCTGAGACTTGCTGAAGAACTGCGGATCGAATTCAGTCTGATTATTTGAAGGCGCGAAGGGCTGATTTACAGTCTGCGGATTCACATTCGGATTCACATTCGGATTCACATTCTGATTCATGTCAGGATATTCTGCCTTCGGATATTCCGCTTTAGGATATTCGGCAGTAAGAGGATCGGAATCCTTGGTCTTTCCGTTCTTGACTACGGCGATGATCATCTTGACCAACGTTAAACCGGATATAAGCAGCCATGCTGCACCGAAGACAAGCATGAAGCTTCCCTCCACATGGTTTTGTGCAATCCTTGATATACCACCGATCAGTATCCCTATGCCGACCAGAATAAAGGGGATGATCACAACCATACCAACGATCTGTACTGCTTTTATCTGCTTACTGTCGGTCAGATTATACGATCTCGAGTAGCCACTGCTTGTCTGTGTATATCCGCCAACGGAAATACCGCCGGGTGCTGTGCCCTGAACATTATCTGACGTATCAAACGGCACTTCCTCGTATTCGACATCCTTGTCCTGCTTATATTTCTTGATTGACATGATAAGCATAGGCACGAAGATCCCTGCTACGAAAAGTACAGGAATATATGACGTAATTGAATGGAAGATCCTATAAGGATTGCCCGGAGTAAGCATGCTCACTGCTTTATCTGAAGCATAAGCAAATGCATAACTGAAAGCGTCAGCCGGATCGTCACCGTTTTCGAGACTGTCCTGAACCTTATCGGCAAATCGCTTGAACATTGACTCGGTGATTATAGGATCCGTGTTGTCGCCCTGAATCGCTTCCCACTTGTAATCCGGGATCCTGTCTGGTCTGGCATCCGGACTTGTAACGGCATCTCTTACCGGAATTGAATAAACGAAGACCCAGTGTTCCTCGTCGCTGAAATTGCTAACGTATTTGTCGAAAGCATAAGACTCAAGATCATCATAGTCATCTTCCCACATCTCGTCGTAAACAGTGTAGAAGACCGTGCAGATACCGGTGGTCTCATAGTATTCGTCGATTGCATCCTGCAGTTTCTCATCGTTTGCGAAAAGATCAACATCGTCATGAATTGCCGGCAAATCCAGGTAGTGGCCCTTGAGCTTATGCGGGATCTGCGACTGCACTCCGAATCCGAATGCACTTAAGAATACGGCAAGCATTACGCCCAGAAAGACTATCGAAGAAAGACTTGCTCTCTGCGGCTTCGATGAAGCATAGATATAGTCGTCACGTCCGGTCGAGATGTGATGTCTTCTGTAACGTCTGGATCCAGCAAAATAATGTGATGAGATCCTTGGGCCGCTGCTTCCGTGCGAACCACCGTGAGAACCGCCTCCGTGCGATCCTCCGCCTGATGAATGTGGCATTTCCCTTATTCCCCCTTATGCCTTACTGTTTAGGTACTACCGCGTAGAACACGAGATCTTCGGTACCGTTGTTTATCAGCGAATGTGAATGACCTTCAGGACAGTAATGAACCTCGCCTGCCTTTACGGGTGATTCGGTGTCATCGTAAATGACTTTGCCCTCGCCTTCGAGGATGAAGATCATCTCGCATGTTCCTTCGTGCTTGTGATAGCCGATCGAAGCTCCGGAAGGAAGCCTGCCCTGCATCATCTTATTAACGCCGTCAGTGAACATTTTATTGTAGAAGACTCCTTCGCCGCCCTTGAAACCAGGATTGGGAGCCCATTCCATCTTGCTGTAATCGTTAATCATAAAAAACCTCCGAAAATCGCTTATTTCAGGCAAATGTAACATTGTTACACCCGCATTTTTCCATTCAGATCAGCCCTTATTCGAATATCTCCAGAGCCGAATCGATGTTCAAGTCAGAGTATTCGACCTCACCTGAGAACATCCTGACCGCATCCTTAAAAGGAAGACCTTTGAGAACTATGTCAGCGATGAAATAGCATGCCTCAGCCGAGAATCTTCCAAATCCCCTGTAGCGGTACTGAAGATAAGCTGCAAAATTTGCAAAAGCTTTTGCATTATTGTTTATCAGCTCATTCTCTGCTTCTTCTGTAACGGGATCAGCAATGATCTTTGCGGTGAGCTCGTCCCAGAGGGGATCTAATGTCTCCATCTCGTCGAAGATCTCTGCCCTGAGCTTTGAACTTGCCCTTCTGTTATTGGCGATCTTGGTAAGACGCAATGTCAGAGTCATTGATTCATCAAAAACATCCTTAATGTAAGAAGGCAGTTCCAAAACAGAACCGTCCTCACCTTCAAGCGCAAAAGGTTTTTCCGCATCGAGAACAAGATCGCAGGCTGCTTCACAAACCAGGCCGACGCCTGCTTCGATATGTCCGTCAACGCCGTTATAGAATCTCGGGTGCTCACGGCAGATATCACAGAGAAAATCCTCACCGTAATCAATTATCATCTCGCAGAGATTGTCATCTCTTAAGAAAGGACATCTGCCGTCCTCCCTCATGTCGAATCTGCAGTCGGTGATCTTTGAGGCGATATCCGGCTCTTTGCCGAAGCGTTCCATGGACTTCTCGTCGATGCCGATTACCCAGCCGGAACAGCATGTGTGCTGACACGAGCCGGCTTTGCACTTAAACTTACGGTAATAATCAGGCCAATAAGTGATCATACGAATAATCTCCCCTATTCATAAAAACTATTCCAAGGAGAATTATATCACGATTAGTCTTTAATCAAATTTGAATTACGAATTTGCGTGTGTATAATTGATTCCGGCAGAAAGAGAACGCTTTAGCGCCTGTGGCGGGTCCGGCACGATCTTTTATAAGGCTTCGCAGGCAGCCTGACCGTGTACGATCTTGTACATCCAAGTTTTAATACTTGGATTTAATATTTTCTCTTTCTGCCTGATTTTTTGCTCAGATATTGTCAGCCTTACCGCTCCTGATGATATCAAGAAAGATATCGGCGGTCTCCGGATCGAACTGCGTGCCCTTGTTCTTTTCTATCTCTTACCGGCATTTCTTAATCTTTCTCCAAAAACATCGGTGACTGCTTTTCTATTGCGAACATTATAAAACTATTAAGCCATGCAGGAGTGAATAACAATACATAAAGAGTATTAAGTTTCTGTTGGAAATTAGGACCAGATTGTAAAAAGGCTGCCCTTTCATGCATGCCGGACAGCCTCGTAATAAGCAATTGCTATTTAAGATCTTACTCGTGATCGTAAGGGTGGATCGTCTCGATCGTACCATCCTCAGAGATGTTGAGCTTTGTGAACTTAACGCATCTCTTGTGATCGCATCCGCCGGAGAACTTTGAATCGTGATAGAAAAGATACCATTCGCCGTCGATCTGAACGATGGAGTGATGTGTTGTCCAGCCGATAACAGGTTCCATGATCCTGCCCTTGTATGTGAAAGGTCCTTCCGGATTGTCACCTTCAGCATAGCAGAGATAGTGTGTTGTACCTGTTGAATATGAGAGATAGTACTTGCCGTTGAGCTTGTGCATCCAGGGGCCTTCGAAATAACGGCGGTCTTCGTCCTTAGCCTTGAGAGGCTCACCGTTCTCATCGAGGATAGTGATCATCTTGGGAGCTGCAACGAAGCCGTCCATTGTGGGCTTGAACTGCGCAACCAAGGGACCCAATGCCTTCTCGTCACCCTCGGGACGGTGCTCCTTGGGATTGAATGAACCGGACTGCCACATCTCGAGCTGGCCGCCCCAGAGTCCGCCGTTGTAGCACCAGATCTTGCCGTCATCGTCAAGAAGTACTGCAGGGTCGATACTGTAGCTGCCCTCAATGAAGTTGTCCTGAGGCTTGAAGGGACCTACGGGAGAATCAGACTCGGCAACACCGATCCTGAAGATCTCGTTCTTGTCCTTAGCCGGGAAAACAAGGTAGTACTTGCCGTTGACATAAACGGCATCAGGAGCCCAGAGCTGTCTTCCAACCCACGGGATATCCTCTTCCCTTAAAGCAACACCGTTATCAACGCAGTCGCTGTCGAGGGAGTCCATAGAAAGGATGTGATAATCCTTCATTACATACTGCTCACCATCGTCATCCTCGGGGAGGTCGTTGTCTTCATCATGTGAAGGGTAAATGTAGATCTTACCATTGAATACATGTGCAGAAGGGTCTGCTGTGTAGATGTGTGTGACAAGCTCTTTTCTCTCGTTCTTTTTCATATGCACCTCTGTTTGCTCCAATTTAATTACACTACTTTGATAGTACCATTTATTAAGGTGCTTTGTAAAACCTTTATTGCTAAAAGATATACCTTTTTTGCTAATTCTTAACCGGCCTGATTTTTCGATCTGTACTCCATAAGCTTATCTGTATAAACCTTGGAACGCCTGCGCATAACGAACACGTCGATAAGTATAGCTGAGATATAGAACACAGCAACAATCACGCCGAGCGAGATCCACAGCAAAGGTGTTCCCGCGCCCTCGAAGATCCCCATCAGATAGAACATCAGCACTTCAGCCGGCACAAACAGTATGAAGAAAGCCGTAAGGCAGAACACGAATCCTCTTTTCTTCATGATCTTCGCGAAGAACGCAAAAACAAAGCTGAGCGATCCCCATGCACATAAGGCAAGGAGCTTTACAAGATAGATTACCGACACATCGGCGTTGCCGCCTGCAAGTGACAAAAGGACCGTGAGGAGCACGAGCCATGAGTATGAGAATGCCAGTGCATTCCTGAAATATATCAGCAGTTTCTTTATATCTTCCATCTGGTTTACCCGTCCAATCCGATCAGATCCTTGAGTGCTCTGACATTTCTTCTGGAGATCACAATGATCTCGCCGTTCGTAAGCGTCGCAAGAATATTTCTGGTAACTTCAGGCTTGAGCTTCGTGATCTTATTGAGGTTCACGATAGTCGATTTCGAGCATCTGAAAAAAGTCTTCTCGTCCAAAAGTTCCTCCAGTTCATAAAGCCTTTTCTCAGTCTGGAGGACATGTCCCGGCAGATATATGAAAGTCTTCTTATCCACCGATTCGATATAAAGTATCTCATCGACCTGAACGCTGTAGGTGTTGCCGTCAGATGTCGCCTGAATCCTCTCATCAAAACGGCTGATATACCTCTGAAGGCGCTCAATCTCCAATGTCACTTCACGGCAGTGGATCTCCACCGCCGTGCCTGACTCAATATCCATAGTAATAGTGACCTTCATCAATGACTCCCATAACCCGTAATGGAATCATTATAATTCAACATTCTCTTTTTGAGCACGGTCAAGTTTTCTGCACTCGACGAGAAGAAGTGCCGACATTATCACCTGACAAACGATCATGAAGATTCCGACATAAACCTCGCCTGCAAAGATCGAAATGAGCATAGAACCGAATGTCGTAACAAGTGACATAACGAGATATGTCTTGCTGTCGTAGAGCCATGAGAAAGGCAGAAGATGTGCACCGAATACCATCGCGAAAAGCATGAGCATTGCATCCGGCTTCTGATTGAATGCCCACATAACGATAAGCAGATAGAGCATCTGGTTTACAGTGTTGATAAAGCCTAATTTGTTGAACGGATTTTTCCTGTTCTTAAATACATGTGCTCCAATGATCTTCGAGAAGATCAGCACACAGGGAAGCAGCATTCCCGGGCAATAGAATGTGTATAGATTTTTCGTCATCACATCTACCGGAAGCATTCTTACGATTGTGACCAGTGTCCAGATAACGACCGATGCCATCATGAACGGCGCGCCCTTCTTCTGAAGGATCATTGCCTCTGTTTTCATCGCCTTATAATCATTGCCGTAGCTTTCTGTTTTCCTTGTGATCTTTGTGTTTGTAATGTCTGTCATTGTCTTATACCTCCTTGGTTTTGAGGTCATTATATCGGCTCTGATAATGCACTCAACGGGTTTGCAACCAAGCGGTACAAAGCAGGCAACCAAGCGGTACAAAGCAGGCAACCAAGCGGTCATGATCTACCTGTAATGGGTCTTTATCAGGTTATCTATAATCCTTGCATCGAGCGGAATTTCCGAAGATTCAAATGAGAGAAACAGTCTGTCACCGAGAAAGATTCCCGCCAGGTTATATTCATTAACTCTGTCAACCATATCCTCTCTGTATTGGTCATTATCCATCATTCCGCAATGCTCATGATAGAGTATCTGGCGGTCGCTCATTCTCAGTATCGTGAAGTCCGGATGAATTATCGTATTCCCGATTCTCAATGGGCACTCATATTTATACGGAATACCGTTAGCCCATAACCTGTCGGCGATGATCATTTCTGACTTTGACCTTACGCGCTCGCCTCTTATCGTGGTGTATACCGGTGCATCACTCGGAAAACCTTTATGTGTAAATGGTTTCCCGAGCCACTGGCGCGCATATTCGTCGTCACCAAGAACGATTGGTGTAGCGAATTGTTTTCGCGATGCCGGGAGCTGATCATATACATCTTCCGCCAAAATTTCCGGATATAACTCCATCATTTTCATTAATGTCTCGTGCTCAGTTTTGGCTGCACACAGCACCCTTATGAGATAGTCTTTTTGGAGATATGATGTGATGGTGGATTTATCGGTTTTTCGTATATATTTTTCGCCTGACTCAGCATCATACCGGTGGTAGTATGCTGTATTCTTACGTTGATCAACATGGATGCTGCCTTCAGGTAAACGCTTAATCTTCTTCTCCAACTCAATTATTGTTTTTGCGAGAAGCACGCAACGGTTATTCATGTGTTCTCTCAGGTAATTCGCCATAAGCATCTCCTCCTTTCCGGTAATCTTATGACGAAGAAATCTGCTTTTGTGTGCGAATTGATCCAAATTCAAAATGGAGTGTCGAATTTGAGACTTTTTCGCGAAAAGTAAGACTGGTCTCAAAATTAGGTCGTGTTTAAAACATGGTCATAAAGTTGTCTTTCTACACAGAATCCGCATTTCTGCAGCTTGTGTAGAAAGCCTTGTCTGAAGGCCTTTTTTCTACAGGAAAGCAGCTGATTCGTGTATAAGCGCACATACAAATGCGGAGTTTCTACACACAATTTGCTGATATGTGTAGAAACACCGTGATTACTCTGCTTTTTATACAGACTGAATCTTAGTGAAGTATCGCAGTCAGCTTGTCGTCGCTGGTAAGCAGCGCCTTCGCGAGCTCCCTGTACTTCTCCTCATGGAGATATGTGTGACGGTGGGGCTTGATCGAGGGTGCCATGTCGATCGCTTTGCTGAAGTCGGAAGCCTTGAGATCGAGCGTTGCACAGTAGTCCCAGAAACCTGTCTTTGTGAAGATGTTATCGACTCTCTTCCATCTGTGGTCACAGATCTTGCACATGATATAAGTTGCGATGCCGACCTGGATGCCGTGAAGCTGGGGACGCTCGAGAAATGAATCCAGCGCGTGTGAGATAAGATGCTCACTGCCGCTCGTAGGCGCGGAAGATCCTGCGATCTCGTTTGCGACGCCGCTCATGGCGAGGGAATCGAGAAGCTCTTTCAGGAAGAGATCTTCCTCAATCGATTCAAACGGTGTGCGGACGAATGAATTTGCAGCCTTTTTTGCGACCATGAATGCAAAGTCGTTAACTTCGTCGAATCCCATGTCTTCCTCGTGCTGCCAGTCGTATGTGGACGAGATCTTTGCGACCATGTCGCCAACGCCGGAATAAAGGAACTTCACTGGCGCGCTCTTGATGACGTCCGTATCAACGAGGATGCCGTAAGCCATCTTTGCCGGAAGCGATTTGCGGTGTCCGTCAACGATCAGAGAAGCGGACGAACTCGAGAATCCGTCTGACGAAGAACTCGTCGGAACACTGATAAAAGGGATGCGGAGAATATAGCCGATGTATTTTGCGGCATCGATAACCTTGCCGCCGCCCATGCCAATGACGGCCTGTGTTTTATTCGGAAGCTCGAAAGCGAGATCGGTAATGTCGTTGAAGTCGACAGTGTCCATCTCCTGATGGTGAAGCACTTTGACGCCGGCATCTTCGAATGACTTGAAGACGGCAGTGCCGAACATGTCGGTAAGGCCGTTGCCGAAAAGTATCGTGACCTGCGTGATGCCCGCGTCCTTCAGGTATTCACCGATGTGTGCGGTAACTCCGCGCTCGATCTTGAGGATTGAAGGGATTGCGATCTCGTCTTTTGGCATAGTATTTACCTCGCTTTCAGATTAGCCGATTACTTCGGGAACAACTTTCGTAAGCTCGTCAAAACTCATTATAAACGGGACTTCAGTATTTATCTCGCCGAACCCGTATTTCGCGTGAATGAACGGAAGGCCTGCCTTGGTCGTGGCATCGTAATCGCTCTGGATGTCGCCTACGTAGCATGCTGCGGTAAGGCCGTTGCGCTCTGCAAGAAGCTTTATGTTCTCGTCCTTCTGGAGAAGGTTGTTGCCATAGCATTCGATGTCTTCGACAAGGTCCTCCGGATGACCATAGAGTATCTGATAATAACCGAGGAATGACTCGATATAGCCTTCCTGGCAGTTGCTCACGATATATATGTGGTATCCCATATCTTTGAGTTTTTTCCATGTCTCAAGGACGCCGTCGTAAAGGATGCCGCCGTTCTGTCTCAGATACTCGTTCTCGTAGTTTTCGCAGGATGAACGCAGGGCGTCTCTCTCAGGTCCCTTCTCGGTATATGTGAACAAAGTGTCGGCTATGACATCCATCGGCTTGCCCATAACACTCTTGATATCGTCAGCTGTGACTGTCTTGTCGGTATATCCGGCCTCGCGGACCTTTAAAGTCCATGCTTTTGCAACATTTGCGGAGGAATCCCAGACGGTTCCATCCATATCGAAAATAACGCCTTTTTTGTCGTTCATATGTGTTTTCCTGACCTTTTCATTAATGAAATCAATTATACCAATATGCAAATCTTGTCCATAGTTTGTTAAGTAAGATTTACGAGGCATTTATAAAGTGTTAAAACATGAATATCAAATAAGAGTTATTATTTCTATTGTATAGATTCGCGGGAGTCCTATGTCTGCATGATAGAAGTCTTTAGAAGCGTACAACTTGATCTTATGCTCATATTAAGCGGTATCTCAGGTGCTGTAGCATTTTTCCTAGCCCTTTCCAAGAGCCTTGATAAAGAGCGCAAGCTGTACCTTATCCTCGCAAATCTCTTCTCGGTGATCCTTCATATCAGTGACCGTGCGGCTTACAGATACAGAGGCGATCCCACCCAGTGGGGAGGTTATATCGTAAGGGTCAGCAACTTCATGAACTTTGCCATGCTCCTTATGATTCTTTGGGCATTCAACAACTATTTTCAGGACATCTGCAAGGATGAACCCGGCATCGGAACGAAGTCGAAAAGACTTATTGCCTGCAATTACATCATCCTGACAGGTCTGTTCCTTCTTGCAGGTTCCCAGCTTACCGGTCTGTATTACACAATCGACAAGAATAATATCTACCACCGTTCACCGGGTTATTTCATCAGCTTTCTGATACCGGCGACGGTACTTATAATACAGTTGACTGTTGCAATTCAGCACAGAAAACATTTCCGCACCGGAGTTTTCATCTCCCTGCTGCTGTTTACGACGCTCCCTCTTTTCGCGGGCATACTCCAGTTCTGCTTCTACGGATTATCGCTTATTGATCTTACCACGGGCTTCCTTACAACGATGCTCTATCTTTTCGCATTGAGCGATATGAACCAGACTATCGAAAATGCAAGAACACTTGAACTCAATTTTCTGAAGAAAGAGAACGAAAATTCCAGAAAGCTCTTCGCCCAGACGGCTGAAGCACTTGCAAGCGCAATCGATGCCAAGGACAAATACACCAAGGGTCACTCCTCACGAGTTGCCGAGTATTCAAGGAAGATCGCAGAGATTGTCGGCAAGACACCTCAGGAATGCGACGAGATCTACTATGCCGCACTTCTCCATGACGTAGGTAAGATCGGTATCTCAAGAAGTATTCTCCAGAAGACCGGAAAGCTTTCAGATGAGGAGTACCAGGTAATCAAGGAACATCCGGATATCGGCGCACAGATCCTGTCGAGTATCAGCGAGTCCCCTTACCTCAGCATCGGAGCAAGATCACACCACGAAAGATACGACGGCAAAGGTTATCCCCAGGGTCTTAAGGGTAATGATATTCCTGAGATCGCAAGGATCATCGCAGTTGCAGACGCTTATGATGCCATGACATCTTCAAGAAGCTACCGTGAGACTATCCCGCAGCAGGTAGTAAGAGAAGAATTCGTCAAAGGTCTCGGAACACAGTTCGATCCGGTATTCGGCAAGATCATGATCCACCTGATCGACCTTGACGAAGAATATCAGATGAAGGAAAAGGAAGAGATCAAGGAGCTCGCCGGCAAGAACGAGCTTATCTGCGGCGAATACAGATCCGCTGTTTCTGAAGGTATTGTCGTTACAAAAGAGATCACAAAGATCAAATTCCAGTGTATCCCTGAAGAAGGATTCCCGCGTGAAAGAACCAACCCTTCGATCATCCTTTTCGACTCACTCGATGCTAGGATCCATACGGAAGACAAGAATATTGCCAGACTCATGTATTTCGAGTACGGCGAGATCCATTTCGACGGTCAGGTGATCCGCAAGGGTGCAAGAAAGATGCAGCCGAAGGTTACAAAAAAATCTGTTGATGCCGGGCAGTCATCCGCTGTCTCTTATTCGATCGAAGCTGTCAAGGTCAAGGACCATCTCCTTCTCACCATTGATTCAGATTCAGCGACGATTGAGGTCATCGTTGCTCTTCCGGACAGCGCAAGATGGGCTTATATCGGCCTTACGGGTGAACACTGCCATCTGCTTAATGTCAGCATCGACCGTGACGACCAGAGCGTTCCCGATAACTATATTCCGAGGATTGCAGAAGAGATCAGTTACATTGATGTTCCTGCCGGCGACCTGCCGAATATCCAGTGCGACGGTTATCGTTCTGCCACCACAGACGGAATCCCCGTAAAAGATGAAGTAACCGTCACGTTCCACACAATGAGTCTTCCTACTGCAAGACTTGTATGGCACTGTCCGTACTTCTCGATATTCTCCTCCGACAACGGCAAGGTCAACGGTCCTGATTTCCGCGAATACGGTCTCTTAAGACTCGACGGCGAGAACTGGGATTCGGACGATTTCGGCACCAATGAGATCACGGTCAACAAGTCCGATGAATTCACCAATTGGGATATGTGGAAAACAAGAAAAAAGGAAGGACTTGACTGTTCTGCAACGGTCAGACGCAAGGGCGACAAAATCATTCTGACGACAAAAAATCTGGGTATCGATATAACCAACATCACCACGATGAAAGATCCTTCAAAGGATGTGTATATTTCACTGACCGGTGACCAGTGCGCACTCACTAACATAAGGATAAAGGAATCATAAATGTCACTTGTCGATAAGCTCTTCGAAAAGAGCAGCTGGGAAAGATTCTACGAATACAAGTCCTCTCTTCACTGCTCAAAACGCTTCAAGAAAGAGCTTAGGGAGTATATCGACTCAGAAGCTTATCTCGAATACTCCGCAGAGATCAAATCATGTAACAGCCTCCCAATCCCTGCCAAAGCTGTCATCAGCAAGATGAGCAGCCGCAAAAAGCGCACAGTATATAAGTACCCCTATGACTTCAACATGATCCTGAAGCTTCTGACTTACATGACACTCCGGAAATACGATTCGCTCTTTACACCGAATCTCTATTCGTTCCGTCCCGGCGTCTGCGCCAAAGATGCCATCATGCACATATGCCGCACCAGGAATCTTCATTCCCTCTATTCATACAAGGTCGATGTAAGTGATTATTTCAACTCGATTCCTGTCGAAAAACTCTGTGCCATTTTAGATGACACCATCACCGATGACGTTGATCTTTTAGACTTCATGAAAGCTCTTTTGAACGAGAAAAGAGTTCTTTCAGGCGATGACATCATCACCGAGAAAAAGGGCATAATGGCAGGCACACCAATCGCATCATTCTATGCAAATCTTTATCTGAAAGAGCTCGATATGTGGTTCAGGTCACGTGGGATTCTGTATGCGAGATATTCAGATGACATAATCGTTTTCGCGAAGACGGAAGACGATCTTAACAGGTATAAAGATGTGATACTGGATCACTTAAAAGCAAAGGGCCTTACGGTAAATCCTGACAAGGAAGTTTATTCAAGGCCCGAAGACGGATTCACATTTCTTGGCATCGAAGTTAAGAACGGAACGATCGATATCGCGCCGGCTTCTGTCGTTAAGCTAAAGCAGAAAATGAGAAGGAAAGCACGCGCACTTGACCGCTGGAGACACCGCGAAGGAATAGACGGCACCAAGGCTGCATCCGCATTTATCAGGATATTCAACCGCAAACTTCTCGAGGTTAATGAAGACTCCGATCTCACATGGAGTCTCTGGTTTTTCCCTGTCATCACAACGGACAAAAGCCTTCATGAGATCGACCTTTACGCGCAGGAACTTCTGCGTTTTCTGATAAGCGGCACGCACACAAAATCCAGGTTCAATGTCCGCTACGAAGATCTCAAGGTATTGGGATACAGAAGCCTTGTCAACGAATACTACAAGTCAAAAGAGTAACTCAATCCATGTATCGCTGTTCGACAAGAGCAGAATCTGAAGGTTCACTGCCCTTCTCTTCCATCGCACGCTGAATGTAACCGACACCGAAAGACTCGATCTCGTCTTTTCTCAGTCTGTCAACAGACCTATCGTAAACGATGCCGCCTGTGTAGCGGTTGGCATTTCCGATGCTGTTGCCGATGTCATTGGACTTCGAAAGAAGAGATGCAAAGATAAAGCATGCGAGTCCGAATCCCAAACCGATTGCGAAAATAAAAGCTACAACACCCATATCTTATTCCTGCCTCTTCTTTACGAAATTGAAAATAGCCTTAGCCTGAGTAAGGTTAATGCTCTTGATGACCTTCTTGATCTTGGCAATTCCCAATGTGAACATAACAACCGCAGCCGCAACCAGTGCGCCAATGATCTTGCCCTTATTGTCTGATGAACTGCTGCTTGAAGACGAAGAATTGAACATAGACTCCAGGAATGGCTTCAGGATGATGAAAGATACAACTGTGAGTGCGATTCCGGCAATTATCAGGAGCGTGAAAAACAGCACCTTATTCCACGGAACACCGCACACTACTTTGCCGCTTTGGCCGTTGACCAGTATCGTATTGTGCTGACCTTTGTAGTAGTAAGTAATAAACCACGCAGGGAACATTGCATAACGCATATTGCTGTAATTGATCGAAGTGCAGTAGTGGCCTCTGTACACACCCTTATCCGATGCACCTTTAACGCTGTTTATCGCAAGTTCATTGAAGTAATCCTGCGCACGCTTTGCAGCAGCCTGCCTCAGATCAGCATATGTGATATCCGAGACATTTGAGTAGAAACCAAGAAGATAATCTTCATCGAACTGCTTTGCGGCCTTGATATCATAAGGCTCAAGTCTTGAACTCGATTCGTCGGAAAGCATTTTCGAAGCATCGAGAGGAAGATCTTTGATAAGCATTCTTCCTGACCTTCCGAAATAAACTGTCTTACGCGATTTGCCGCTTCCGACACTTCCCTTGATTACGACAGCGCCCTTGTTGTCGCTGTCAACGATCCAGTATGGTATATAGATTCCTCGCACATTATCTGCCTTGAAGTTCTTGATCGCGCGGGGAATGAAAATGCCCTTCTTAAACCTGCTGCGGACTGCAGCCACAGCCTCATCCTGCGTGATGCCGAACGGGATGATATACCTGGGTCTCTTCTGCTTTGCGATCCTGCTGAATACAACTGTGGAATTACCGCAGTAGATACATCTGGTCGATGCCTCACTGCCGTTGATCATGACCTCGCCGCCGCAGGTATGACAGGTATAGACATAGCAGTCCATGAGCTCTTCTGAATCAGTCCCATAAACCTTATTCAGAGATTCTTCTTTCTGCCTGTATAAGCTCTCCTTCTCTTCGGCCGTAAATTCCTCGGGCTTGAATTCGCTTCCGCAGTGATTGCATACGAGCATCTGCTTCTCGGGATCGAACACAAGCGGACCTGCACAGTTTCTGCACTGGGTAATCATAAAAAGCTCCTCTTATCCCCTGATAATCTATCAATGAGATTATATCAGAAAAAACGGAAGTTACGATTTATCCTGTTTCCCGGGCAGTGGATCACAATATGATAAGAGGCTGCCTCCTATGAAACAGCCCCTTTCACAAACTCAATCTATACCCTATTACTGTGACGTTATTATTCGGCTACGAGCATGTTATATGCTTCGATCTTCCTGATCCTTCTTGTCTGCAAGAGTGCAAGCAGGAAAGATACAACTGTAAGGCCTGCTCCGATTGCCACTACACCGGGTACCGGGATCGCGAAGTCGCACTTCATGAGACCGAACGAACGCATGAACAACGAGATATAAGGATTTGCCACATTGTACGATACGATCGAAAATACTATTGCTGACGCGATTACTGATGGCATGAAGCTTAATGCTGTCTGGAGCATGAGGCTTCCTGAAGTGTAACCTAATGCCTTATAGATTCCGTAGTCCTTACGCTTGTGATATACGAGCGACTTTATGAGCAGGAACAGGATCAATGCGATTACAACAACTGAGATGGAGCACATTATGACGAGCATCATGATGGATATTCCCTGGAATGTTGTCATGGCGCCTCCGATCATCTTGTAGAAATTCATTGTGCTGATGATGTGATTGCCGTACTTATCTTCACACTCTTCAAGGATCTTGTTAACCTCATCAATATTCTCATTTACGTCATCTGACTCGTTTGTCAGATCAAACCAGTACCAGCCTGGGATGGCGTCGATGTCCATGATGTGATCTGCTGCCTTGTATGAGAAGATCGCTTCACGGCCGCTGTTGTTTGTGGTCTGGATGAATCCTGTGATGAGATAATTGAATGAATTATCACCATAATCAATCTTGATCTCATCGCCGATATCAAATCCGTATGCCTTGGCAAAAGAACCGCTTACTGCAATCTCATTATCGAACTCGGGAAGTCTTCCCTTGTAGCAGAGATTGGTGTTATTCATTTTCGAGAGATCCTTAACGATATAGCAGAACAGACTCTCCTCATCGTTATAGTAAACGTTCATGTTGATGATCTCTCTGATGTTCTTTATGTCAGACCTGTTCTCGAGATAATCAAGGACTTCTTTCCTTGTATCATAATCAGAAGTAACAACGCCTGCACAGATCTCTGTTGCAAGGATATCGAGCTTCGGCTTGCGGCTGAAATTCTCGTAAAGGAGAAGAGAGATCACGCAGCAGAAGATCATGAATCCGAGCACAAAGAATGTGATCACATTCTGCTTCATGTTGCCGAAGAATGTTTTCATCGCAAGGCTTGCATTAATGCTTAATGAAGACTTGGAAAGAGCTACATGATTCTTCTTGAAATTGTGTGATTCTACACCTTCTCTGAGGGCAACGATAGGAAGGATCTTTGATACCTTATTTGCACAGATAACAGTTACGATAAGAGTGAATAAGATAATGTATCCTACAGGGATCAATGTTGCCGGAAGATTAAAAGATGCGGCATAAGGAACACCCATCTGTCCGATAATGATCGAAGCAAAAGCAGGCATTACGAGATATGCAATAACGATACCGATGGCACTTGCAATTGCGGCAATGAGCAGGAACCAGATCACAAGAGAAGACTTGATATCCTTTCCCGTGTAGCCGATTGCCTTAAGTGCACCTAATGTCTTCATGTTCTCTCTTATGTAGTTGCTGATGCTGTTTGCGAGCATCATTGCAACTGCAGCGATGATGAGTGATGTTGCAACGAGGAAAGACACTGCAATGATAAGTCCAATGAATGTTCTGTTGCTGATAACGCCATTAATGTCATAACCTTCGATGACCGCACCGGGATTGACCTTGAGCAGCTCATTAAACGCCTTGATCCTGAATTTGCCGTTCTTCACGCCATCCTTAAGATCAAAGATGACATTAATATTCTCATATTCTTCGTGGGTGTCATTCCAGAGCTCCTCATAACTGTCGTTATCGACAACGAGCGCGAAAAGAGCAGTGTTATTGCAGCCGCCGTAAACGACATTGGTAAAGCCTCTTACCTTGTAGCTGTATGTCTTGCCTGAATTTGTGATCTCAAATGTATCACCGGTATTAAATCCGCCTGAAGTATAAAACTGATAAGGAAGATATACATAGTCTTCGGTGATCGAGGTGTCTTCCGTGATCACTTCGAAAGTATTCATCGGTCTTGTAAAAGCTGCATCATCACAGATATCAACTGATATTACAACTTCACCATTACCGAAAGGTACAGGGTGATTTGCAAGCTTAAGATCATGATATGCATAGTAACTGTCTGTATCATCTTCGAAAAGTTCTGCGATCTTCTCATCAGTAAATCCTTGCAGATCTCCGGAAATACTTATGTATCCGTCTCCGCCGTTAAGTCTTACTGCTTCTCTGCTTACTGAAGGATAGCAGTCCATAAAGATTAAAAGTGATATACCGATCAGGCATGTTGCGATGACTATAAGAAGGAAAAGTCCAACTGACGTACCTCTGTTTTTTCTGAGGTTCGATTTGGTAAGTAATAATGCTTTGTTCATGATTACCACCCCATTGTAGCGAGAAAGTCATTGAGCTTCTGATGACGTTCTTTATCACCTGTTACATACTTGCCGAGGTTGCACTCGCCTGCGATCTCACCGTCCTTAACATAAAGGATGCGGTTGCCTCTTCTTGCACTTGAGATATCGTGTGTGACCATTACGATCGACTGGCCCTTCTCGTTAAAACTTGTGAGAGTATCAAGTACTGCCTTACCTGTCTGTGAGTTTAAAGCACCTGTAGGCTCGTCAGCGAAAACAAGTTTGGGATCATTGATCAATGATCTTGCGATACCTACTCTCTGTGCCTCACCGCCTGAGATCTGCGTAGGGAACTTATTCCAAAGTGTCTCATCGATGTTTACTGCCTTTAAAAGATCTCCTGCCTTCTTAACAAGAGTGTTCTTGTCTTTATACACTAGAAGTCCTGCCGCCATAATGTTATCCAGAACACTCATTGACTCTACCAGATATACCTGCTGGAAAACGAATCCGCAATGGCTTCTTCTGAAGATCGCCAGCTCATCTGTATTCATCTTTGTGATCTCTGTACCGTCGAAAGAAACGCTTCCCAAAGTCGGCTTATCCATTCCTGAAAGAGAATAAAGAAGTGTTGACTTGCCTGCACCGGACGCACCCATGAT
>Ga0326512_10000280_pt1 | contig 43200 bp, 94 predicted proteins | sample 1_2617_0518_D_FD_203652 | JGI IMG/M metagenome (GOLD analysis project Ga0326512, IMG submission 203652) | Bovine rumen microbial communities from UC Davis, California, United States - 1_2617_0518 | ecosystem: Host-associated > Mammals > Digestive system > Stomach > Rumen | place: USA...
AGATATTGCAGACGCTTCTTGATCGGATCGTCGATTGCATTGTATTGTGCAACGTATTCTTCGAGAATTGACACGATTCTTGGGTCAACGTATTCGTTGCATTGGTCTGCAATGTTAAACTGCGTGATGCGGTGGACTGTTGATTCGGAGCTTACGAACGTTAAGAATCTGTACCGTTCAGCTTCTACCCATGCTTTGTTGGAGAAAGTCAAGTCGAACGAGACGAGAATGCCAGACAGGAATTGTTCGTGTCCGTTGTTGTGTTCGTCCGTAGCCATCTGAGACAGCTTGTGGCAACGCTTCAAATCCTTGTCCGTGTGTAATGGGATATTTCCCATATCTTCTACGTCCGTTCGCATCGGATAACCACTTGCGATAAGACTTTCCTCTAAATCGTAAACTCGAACATTGCTTACAACATCAAATCTGCTTGCCATCTGTTAATTCCTTTACTTTTTCATTCTCTATCGCAGATAAATGTAAAGTTCTTTCAGATATTGCATCAGAAAGCCACTTCGGTCTGCTTGCGTCTTTCTTCGCTTTGTCAATCTCTGCTTTGTATTGCTTCATAAAGTGCGTTTTCTCAACGCTGTATGCGTCTGTTTCGGTGTTTAGATCGCCGATGCGCATAAATCCCTGTCTGCCGCCAATCGCCTTTTTAATCGGCTCTGGGAGCGTACCGTATTCGTCATCATCGGAGATCGTAGCGTAGCGGTTGAACTTCTTTCTCGCTCTCATAAGCACCTCGAACGCTTCCATTTCGTTCGGAACGCCCTCGAACTTCTGATCGTTTATGATCTGCTTGATCTTTCCGACCTTCGGCATGAAATCATCCGTGCTGTTTTGAATAAAGTCCCATACGGCAAGTGACACGTCTTTATATTCAAAATCGTCAAACGACTTTTGCCAAATCGTAATGTACGTTTTTGTCTGTTCGTCGTTCATGGACTTGAACGTGTCGGGGTAGTAGCTCATAAGAACTCCGACGATCTTTGCTGCTTCTGCCGTTGTCATTCTTCAAATGCTCCTTCGCGCATAAGTCTCTTAATCCGTTCAAATCCTGTTTCGCTTCTCTGCTTATTGCCTTGCAACTTGTACGTTTCCTGTTCATTCAGATAGCTCTCAAACTTCGTTCCAAACAATGTTTCCGGTCTGAGATATTTCTGCATAACAGAATCCGCGCCCCACGCTCGAACCTTTTTATCGATCACCGTTTTGAAATCGTCAACAGTAAAACCTTCATTGAATCTCGCTCGGATAAGAGACTTCGTTTTCGGTGTCGAAGTTCTGTATCTTGCTCCTGTCGCACCGTTCAGATAATCGATAATCTCCGCAACATCTTCTGCGCTGAAATTCTTTTCTGGTTCGTCGTGAATATATTCTTCCATCGGGCAATCCTTGGGTCTACCGACTCTCTCGGTATCGCTTCCTTCGGTTATAACGCCCTTTTTCAGCTTACATGAACGGAACGACCCGCTAAAAGCAAAACAGTCCAAACAGCATTTCGGCATCTTAACATCAACATCATGTAATATAATATCCATTTTCCTTGCCTTTCCATTTGTGAACTTGTTCGCCCACCGTTCCAAGTTCTTGCCGAGTAGCACCATGCCTTTTCACTCAGCGTCCCCAACAGCTCGTCAGCCGTCCAGTTCTTAAATCATGTGATCCTCTGGGTTAAGAGCGGAATCGTAATCGTATCGTATTCCGCTTGCGATCCTGTCTGTATCGTTTAATCCCATAGCTATCTTTTCGATCTGCTTATCAAATCGCATAGAGCCTTGGAAGTAGTTGTAAAGTTCAACGAACATTGTTGGAGAAAAGACAACATTTGCATACATCATGTAGCGCGTTTCCCGTTCTTTCTCCGTTTCTTCTTTGTCGATCACGCAATTACCCATAAGCAACAGATTTGCTCTGTTACGCTTGGCGTATTGCACATACTTAACAACTTCGTCACCGAAAGCGACAACCTTAATCTTTTCTATGATGTTCTTGGAAAGCATCGTTTTGTAGACAACCGTAAAAACGATTTCTGTATAACCCTTGCTGTCTTTGAACGATTTATACTTTCCTGTTACGAACCCAGAAGCGATTGCGTGTCTATAGCCGCTTTCGTCTTTTTGTATAATAAGCATATCGCTTAAATATCCGTTTCAATATCTTGGAACTCTGGCGGAATCTCCATAGAGCTATAATCCGTGAATCCGTTCTGATCGCTTGCTGCGTTCTGAGGCTGTTCTGCGCCTTGGCTGTTCAGAAGATTGATAACTTGCTGAAGCTGCATTACAATCGCGCCTATGTTTGCGGGGATAACAAAATCCGCATTGATTAGATATTCGGTTTTTCCGTGCTTCTTGGTGTAGAAATCGTCAACCTTGCACTCGCCGCACAGGAATACGAAATCCCCCTTTTCAAAGTTGGACGCATATCCCGCGTTATCTTTCCAAACATTTACAACGTAGCTCTCGTATTCTTTCTCTGCGCCTTTTCCTCTTTGATCCGATTGGACAAAAAATTTGCAGAGAGGAACATCGTTTTGCCCAACCGTGTTGTAGATCGGATCGGACGTTATATGTCCGACCCCGATAGCAACAACCTTTTTCCATGTCGTTTGAAGAAAACCAATCATTTCGTCACCTTAAAAATCGCCGTCAAACTCTAAAATCTGTGGCTGAGCAGTTTTATTCAGCGGTGTTGCGGGAACGTCGCCATTCGATCTTGTATAGCTCACGTTTGCTCCGTCACTGTTCTCGACGGAGACAGCAGAAGTAGTTTCCGACTTCGGCGGTCTACCGCGCTTCGGTGTCTGAACTGTAGGAACAACTTCTTCTTTCGGTTCTTCGCTTTCGTTCGGAACATCTTCATCGGAAACAATATTCATCTCGAACATTCCATCCGTAGTTCCATCCTTCATGTCGTGCTTGAACGCTTCGACCATTTCGATGGACAGTACGCCCTTCTTCGATAGAAGCCGCTTGAGTACCGTTTTCGCCGCCATGCTGTCAAAATTAGAGTACCAAGGCGAACTTACCATCCGAGCTTCCTTGTCCGTCAGCGATTCGCCGCCGATGAACTTTTCGTAAAGAGCCTTGCTGAATGACTGGCTGTACCGATCCGCCCATGCCATCATCTTCACGTCAGAGAAATACTCTTGCGCATGGAATCCGTTCAGCAGAGTGAAGTACGCAAGATAGCCGACAACAGGGAGATTTTCACGAATATCGTCATCCTCGATAAACTCGAAGATAGGCTTTCCTGTCATCTTGTCTCTGCCCTTGTACTCGCCCTGTCGGACTTCAATAGTATCAATGTCAAGATACTGTCCGCTCCGCATAGCAAGCTGAACATATCCACGAGCGCCCATCTGGAACTGTGCAACATCTCCATACGGAATAATGTAAGCGTCTCCAAGTCCTGTCGTAAGACCGAGCGCTTCCATCTGCAAAGCAGCCGTGATGATGGAATCGGGCTTGCATTCTTTCAGCTTCGGCGTTGTGTTGACCGTAGAAATGATCGTCGTAATAAAACGCTGTCTGCGCTTCGGGTCTTGAATTGCCGTTTCGAGCATCTTCTGATAGCTCGGCATTGCAAGCACTTGCGAGAACGATGCTTTCGTAGAAATCGACTGTCCACCACCGGGAGCAATATTCTGAGCAACTTTCATTTGTTTTCCCCCTTATAGTCTTTCATATCTCAAGCCACAGTTCTTGACATAATTAGAGAACTCAATTAGTTCTTTCTTCGTTCCGTAGACGGCGAACGCCAGTCGGAATTGCGGCTCTTGCGCTGTTTCAATTACTGCATCTTGCGCGGTTTCTTGAACGGTATCTTGTTCTTCTTCGACAGCCTGTGCTTCGGCTTCTTCACGAGCTTTCCGCGCTTCTTCCGCTCTGCGACGAGATTCATCTTCTGCCGCTTTCCGCGCCGCCATCTGCTGTTCAAACTGTTCGAGATCGGACTTCTTTGCAAGAGCATCCGCAATGTCCAGTTTCTTCAAGAACGCAAGGCACATCTCTCGGTCGTACTTGCTTCCAAGACCGTGAATCGCGGCAAAACCATTGTCGATCTTAGACCGCGTTTCTTCCATGAAGCTCTTGATCGAATCCAAGGAAGTTCCTTTGTTCATCCACTTTCCATCAGAAAAGCTCTCAACTCTCGCAAGATCGATAATGTTTTTCATATCCGAGAAAACATCGTCGAAAATAGTCTTGATTGCGTCTTGCTTTTCCTGTTTGCGCTTATCGTCAAACGTCTTTACTTGCACGTCGATGTTAGAAGATGCGTCTTTATAGATTGTCGCAAGTTCCTTCAACTGCGAAACGCTTTTTTCGATCTTCTTCTTGTAGTCCTTCTCAAAAGCAATTCTGAAATCGGAAATACGCTTTTCCTTTTTGTTCAGCTCTGCTCTCCACTTCGGTGCTTCTTCCAAGTTGTCATCCGATACAACAACTCCGGCATAAACTGCAACATCGTTGAGAACCGCGTTCTTCAAAGCATCAAAGTTCTCAATGCCGTTTTCGGTAACATTTTCAATATCCAATACAATATTGGCATTTCCGAATACTTCTTCCATTTCCGATTCCTCTCTTATCCGATTCTTATTGGCGGACGCTTATCTTCTTGCACGTACCGCCAAAACCTTTTTGCTTCCGAAACGATATAATTTATATCGGCTTCCATGTCAGCTCTGTTGAAGTCATAAGAGCGAAGCTCCGAATCCCCACTCAGCTTTTTCAGCTTTGCGTTAAGAACCGAAAACTGATACTCTTTACCGACGCACCAAAGCTGTTGGCATAGCTGAATGTAATAATTGTCTGGCACTTTACCGTTCCAATTATCCCATTGCGCTTTCTTGGAAAGTTCCGCTGTTTTCCCCTCGTAAACTCCCCTTAATCCGTTGTCTTTTCGGATCAACTCACCGTCTAATGTCGCTGTCAAGAACGGCGTTTCCTCTTGGAAATAAACTCTATATGGATGATATTCACATTCGTATTCTGGATGTTCGAGAACGTATAAGTCTCGGATCAATCCCTCTGCGTTCTGCCCGAAAAGAACCCTCGAATTATTGGAAAGGTCTTTCGGATTTTTACGTCCTGTCTTGATTTCCCATAGTTCCTCTGGTGTCATCCAAGATGACAACCCTATGGCGGCAGCTACTTCCGATGCACCGATACTGTTTTTTCTTCCCGCAAGCCAACTCTCACGGTCTGGATATTCGATGTATTTTGTAGCCATTCCATTTCCTTTCTTTTGCGGTTAGGGGACGGTCTTGCAAGCTACAGATGAACAACTACCATGTTCCTGTTTACCATCCCCGCGTAGTCACCCATGCCGCCAAGGTTCACATACGCGGCATTTTCTCTCGCATCCCGCATATTGCTCTGCGTCAGATCATCACGGCTTACGAGCATTTCCGTCTTGTGTTTGCAACCAACAAGTTCCTATTGACGCGCCAAATAGGTCGGATCGGACACCCGAAGCGTACAGGTTTATCCTCGATAACGCCATGCGAGGTGGAGGGGACTGCCAGAGTCGAACTGGCATAACCGAGCGTTCACTACCCGCTGCTCTACCTATTGAGCTAAATCCCCATATCGACCTACGATTTCCCGCTCGTAGATCAGAGCGCCGGGATGCGTTCGTATCGTGAACCATATCCGCTTACTAATCCGCACCGTCTATTCCGATGTGCCAAAACAGCGAAGGAGACTGAAATAAACGAACGTTTTTGCTTGCCACCTAACTACTACTTTTTCCCTTTTATCAAGCACTTCCGTTCAGCGCTGCTTGTTTTCCGATTTTTCAACAGACCGCAAAACTCGCAAAAGCATCTACTGTTGGAGCGCGAAGCGGGATTTGAACCCGTGATAGCGACTTGGAAGGACGCTGTGTTGCCATTACACTATTCGCGCACGTTCAGCGGAGCGTTTAACCCCGCCGAACCAAGCAAGGTATGATATGGAGTGTCCTTTGATGCGGAAGGACTGGTGCAAGCGGACAGACTCGAACTGCCAACCAACGGTTTATAAGACCGTCCCTCTAACCATTTGCGGTACGCTTGCATTCGCGGCGGGGAAATCGATAAACCCGCCGCCCACCGAAAGGAACATCCCGTTGTCTTTCCAACCGTCAACCGTCTTTCCAGTTTGTCATGTCTGTCTGATTTGGAGGAATCATTCATGGACACATGGCAGCGGATGGTGGTGTCGATCCACCGTCTATCGGGTCAAAGCCGATTGTACTTCCGTTGTACTAATCCGCTATATATGGCGCAGCGCGACATTTGAAAATATGTATGGGAGTTGCACACCACGCCAATTCTGAATTATCCTCTTTTAGCCGTTCAGCTTCGTCTTAAAGTCACTTGCGACCTTGAAAGCCACAGTCTTATGAGCGGGAATCTCGATCTTCTTGCCGTCAACAGGGTTGTACCCAACACGAGCTGCGCGATATCTCAGATCAAGAGTTCCGAGTCCATTGAGACGAACAGAGTCACCATTCAGCAGCGCTTCCGAGATCGTCGAAATAACTACGTCAAGCTGCATCTTTGCAGCACTGAGGCTGCACACTTCCTTTGCAGCGATCTTCTCTACAAGTTCAGACTTACTTACTACCATTTTTTCTTCCTTTCAATATTCGTTATCTTCTTCTAAAACGTCGGAAGCACAAACCAAATGTATGCAGTTCGGGCATCCAACAGTTTTGCCACTATCATCGATGTATAAGAAGAACGTTTGCTCTCCGCATACATCACATGTGTACTCTTTGCTTTCCGGTTCTTCATGTCCGATGAAGTCCGGCATGAGTGGATCATCTAATCTGTATGTCATCTTTGACTCGCGGGAACATATCGGTTTGAGCGCTTTACATCATCGTCTATACAGTTCGTCCACACATCGATTGCTTCTTTCGTCATTGCGTATAGCTGTTCGAGCGTGAATATCGCAGTACCGCCGCCGCATATAACCGCAAGTCGATCATCGTTTGGACAAACCGCGTAGTACAATCCGTTTTCGTTTGAATCAACGAACCGCATATTCGGGTACTTTTTGCACAACGCTTTTATGCGATTTTCCGTTGTCTTTTTGCGGCTCATGTCAAATGCGCTCCTTCCCTCGGATTTTTAGAAGTTGGGGAGACGTTACGTTCTAACGTTCTCAATCATTCTGTTCGGCTGTCTCCCCGCTATAACCATTGCCGTTCGAGTTCTCGGCTTCGGATTCTGTGTTTACCATATCGATTATCGATTTTAGCGATTCTGCTAATGTGACAATTCCAACTGTTTGGTGCAGAATATGTTCTTGCTTCACATTTCCCGCTCCGTTTTGAATCGTGTTCCTAATAGCTTGATAGGAAATTGCATCAATCATTTCCTTATCAACCGTCAATGTCGGCAGCTTCTGCTCTGCAAATTCATTCATAACAACACGCGCTCCTTCCCGTACTTCTTGAACATATACTCTCTGCCCTTGAACGTTACGCGAACTTGAACGAACGGATGGAGCGTCATGGAATCATATCCCTCTCGGATGATGAACAGTCCCGCATCAACCCACTTTTGAATCGGTCGAAGCTCACCCTTGTTTCTTCCGTTACCTGTTCTGTACAAGAAACCGTCAGCGACGAGCTGCTTTACGAACGTGTGGCTTCCCATTCCGCAGTTGATCTCTTTGCATGTATCGGAAAGCGTGAACGTTTTGTCGATTGCTGCAAGCGTGTCGTACACTTGAACCTTCGGTGCTGCCAGAGCAAGTGCGTTTTGTGCCTTGATCTTTTCTTCGCGCTCTTTCTTTATCTCTTTGAAAAGCTGAATCGCAAAGTCTGGATCATTTAACATCCGCTCTGCCGTTTGCGGCGTTGCGTACATCCCGCGCTTTCTAATAGACGGAATGATTTCATCAGCAACGAGAGCTTGAAATCGTTCTGCCACGTCATTCTTTGCTTTCATTGCAAGGCGGTAGAAGATGTTTTCTGGGATGAAATCGTCTTTCCCCACAAGTGGGGAATTTCTAATTTGCTTCAAATATTCTTCAACTCTGTCCCATCGGATATATTCAGCTCCATTTTTCGTCTGCGTGAACCCAAGTCCTCTTGCAGCATCTTCGAGATTGATGTAAGCAACGCCATCTTTCTCGTATGCCCTAACTCCTTCAATCACAACAATATCCGATTGTTGCACTTCCTTGATCGCTTCCATACCCTTACCTTTCTTGTCCGTTTTTTGTCCCATCATCACGAACGCAAGTAGATTTTGTTCAACTTTCGTTCATATTTTCTTCGGAAAGGGGTTGAAAAACTTCTCGCAATATGCAATAATGAATCTGCCACAAAACATTATAAGCACTTTTCGTAAGTGTGAGGATTTTCTCAACCCTTGTCTCATATTATAAGGGCTGTAATTCAACTTGTCAAGGGGTTTTATGAGATTTTTTTCACATTTTTTTGAGAAAGTGCGGAAAGGATTAAATAATGCTCTACTCTCGGTTCATAAAGCTGTGCGAATTGAAAGGCGTAGCACCTTCACGCGCCGTTCAAGAAATTGGATATGATAAGAGTACAGCTTCATACTGGAAAAAATCGGCTCAGAAAAACAACAATATCAACGTAGGTGAAGAAAAGGAAGGAAAGATCGCTGAATACTTCTCCGTTTCGGTTGACTACCTTAATGGAAAAGATTTGTACAATGACGATGGCTCTCTTGACAAACTTGTTAGCGACTTCGCGGAGTATCGTTATAGGTTGGACAATCCGTATAAAATGATTCTTCTTGACGAAGCAGAAGGAATGACGGATAAGAGTTTAGAACAAGTTATCCGCATGATGCGTGTAATCAAGGGGATGCAAGACGAATAAGATTAAGGTATTTTTATTGGACACCTTATGTTTTATAATAACTGCGTAGCACGTTAGATTGGAGTTGATGAAGATTGAGCAGTTATGTTCCGGCACTCGATTGTTGGTTGATCGTTCGTGATTTGCCGCAAGGCGTAAACGGATTTATCACCAGAGACGGGGAAGATACAAAGTACATCATTATAAACAAGCACTTGGACGAGAACGGAAAGCTGAATACGCTTATGCACGAGATCGTGCATTTAGTCCGTGGCGATCTTGATTCTGACGAACCTTTGGAAATAATAGAAAAAGACGTTGTTGTGGAGTGTTGATATGATTAAGAAAAAAGAAAGAGAATATCTGAATGAGGAAGGTGTGCGCAGAATCTTTTCCCGCATGGAAGAACTCGGAATCAAGCGCGTAGAGCTTTCAAGAGCATTGGGATTTGCGAACGGTTCGTATGTTACTCGTATCGAGCAAGGATCGTTAAAAATCAATCTCAACACTCTCGGAAAATGGGCGGCTGCGCTGCAAACCACAAAGGAATATCTTCTGCAAAAGACCGACGATCCGAACGATTTGGATTATGTAGACGTTACGAGCGAAGCCGTCCGAAAGCTGTTGGTGATTTATAAGAGCATGAACGACAAGCAAGTAAAGCTCTGGACAGAAATCGGACAGAACATCGTTAGCTCTCGGTTGAAGTGATCTATGGCAAGAGAAAGAAAAAATGAAGCTATATGGCTCGATACTGAATCGAGATGGCTCATGCAGATTCAAATTGATGGCAGAAGGAAGAAGTTTTATTCATCTCAGAAAGGAAAGCGCGGGAAGATAGAAGCCGAGCGAAAAGCAGACGAATGGCTTGAACGTGAAACGTTTGTAGAAAACATTAAGGTTCAAGACATGTTCGATTCGTTCATTAAGGACATGAAAGAACAGGACATGGAATATCGTCAGTATGAGAGTATCGGCAAAATATGGATAAAGCCGAACATCGGGAAAAAGAGGTTTTCTTCCATTACAGATTCCGACTTCCAAGACATACTGAATCTTGCATATAAAAAGGGACTGTCCAAGAAAACGATACAGAACATACGCGGCTGTTGTACAAGATTCCTAAAATATTGCCGACAACACGGAGCAACAAAACTTAGACCGGAACTCGAAGTCAACAAGAAAGCCGAAAGCGGCGAAAAAAGAGCTTTGGAAGATGACGAGATCAAGAAGTTCTTCTCGTGTGATTATACGAAGCTGCGACGTGGCATTCGCCTTGACTGGTATCGTTACATGTATCGCTTTGCAATCGCCACAGGGCTGCGTCCGGGCGAAATCTGCGGTCTTTCTATTGCGGACGTAAAAGACGATTACTTATCCATAAAGCGGTCGTATAACGCCCGTAGAGAAATGACAAAAGGCAAGAATGACAATGCAAGGAGAACCTTCAAGCTGAACTCTGTTGCTGTCTCCGTTTTGAACGATCAGCTAAAAATGCTGTCAGAGCAAACATTCCGACAGAAGTGGCTGTTCCCGACAGAGGATGGCGATATAACGCCAGAGCAAACGTATTACAGACGATTCAAAAATTATTGTGAACACAACGGCATACGCGACATTACCCCTTACGAGATGCGACACACATACGTTTCGATCAACAAGGAAATGCCGGAAGAACTTTTGAAGCTGCAAGTCGGTCACTCGAAATCAATGCCAACGCGAGAACAATACTCTCACGAACGCAAAGGCGACGCAGAACGTGCCGCAGATATATCGTCAAAAAACCTTGAGAAAATCATAAAGAAAAGTGACCCCATTAAGGCTGAGTGAAAGTCTCAGTCTTTTTTTGTTGGGGTCATTTTTGGGGTCACTTTTGGGGTCACTTACCAAGGCGTTATGTGATGATGGGATAAAAATGTTTCACGGGAAACATTAAATAATTAACGATTTACGAAAATTTTTTATATACTCGATAAATCCGACTCCCATCATCAGCTCCAAAAAAGCCCCGAATTTGGGGCTTTTTTCATACCTATTCGATGATTTGGGGTCACTTTGGGGTCACTTTTTGATTTTCGTTGGGGTCATTAAAACTGAACTTACCAAGCCGACGAAATCAAATTGTCCCATCATCATCTAAACGATGCTATCAATATTTTTTCCAATCTGCTGTGAAAAAATCAGCAAAAACGAGATAATATATATTTTTCATCCCTTTATTGCTTTTCTAATGATCCAGTTCAGAATTACCCACAAAGCTCTTACAACAGCTCTTTGGACAACCCAGAAATCATGCCACGATTTGCTTTCCACTTCGCATACCGAGCAGCATTCCTCGATAGCGTCCATCGAATCTATCAGCTTTCCTGTCGTATATGGTACGCTATTGTACAGTTGAGCATCCGTATCGAACTCCTGATTTTCAAGAAGCTCGACAAGTCTTTTCGTCTGTTCGTGCATTACTTCTTTTCCGTTCTAATCTTGCCGTATATTACTTCGATATCGTCGTAGTGCTTTCCTGTCTTTTCCCAATGCTTTGCATTTCTTGAAAGGAACGATCCCTTATTTCCCATCGAATCGAAACCGAATCCGCTGATTAGAACTTCTCCACCGTCGTTCTTTTCGATACATGTGACAACCATTTTTGCGTGTCTGCCATAAAAAGCACTACTTGACGTTGTAACCTCGTCACCGATTTGGATTTCTCCATTCATTTCCGATTTAAGGAATCTCGCAAGAACTTCTTCCGGGTCTACTTCTGTCATATTCTTAAACTCAGTTCCGAGAAGTTCTTCCGCCTTACTTATCGTCATTTTGTGGAACAGATGATATGCAAGCACCCAAGCGTCTTTCATGCCACTCTTATGTCCTTCTTTTCTACCTTTATCGAACGCTTCTTTGCAAGCATTTATCAACGGTTCAGTAGAATACTTTTCCAGATTGCCAAGACCGTGTTCGTCAAACATGAGAGCGTTGAATCCCTTTGCCGCATAGAGCTTTCTTCCGTCGTTCTTGATAATCGGTTTATCTTCAAATTCGATTACGTACTTCATACTTCTTCCTTTCTTAATTCTCAGCGAAACACGGGCATTGATACACAAGATAGCTTGGAATTTCCTTGCCATATTTCTTGGTTGATGTTTCGTTTGCGTGTACGATTGTTTTCTTTGCGTCCCATCCTTTGACTGGCTTAAAGAACTTGCTCCAAGCGCAACCAGTTCCTTTTTCATCGTTTGGAACAGCGTTTATGCAATTCCAACAGAGTGTTGCGCAATTCTTTCCTTCTTTCATTTCTTGCCTTTCTTCTCCACTTTCTTTGGTTTCGGAAGCTCACGCCAGTACGTGACTGGCTCTCCGAAAAACTTTTTAACTTCCAATCCGTTTCTGAACCATTTTCCGTTTGATCCCATCCATCCTTCGCATACGAAAGCAGCGCCGATCTGAATAAGGACTCTTTCTCCGGGTTCAAGTCCTTTCGTATCGTCTACCGAGCGCCAACCATCGTCTGTTTTTTTTAACGTATCGAACATATCGTATGTTTATCCTTCCTCAAAGTTTGGACACTCGTAAACGCAATAGCTTTTCGTGTCTGGTAGTTCTTGATGATCGAGATAAAACCCGTTCTTAATAATTGTAGGTTTCGCGTTCCATCCTTTTACTGGAACGAAGAAAGCCGACCAAGAACAGCCTTGCAGCTTCTCGAAATTTGGAACAGCATGTTTGCAATTCCAACATAGAGTATCTACCGTCTTTCTGCCGCGTCTGCTCATTAAACATCGTCCTTATCGAATATTTTTAGATACCGCACCTTTTCCCGTAAAAACGCTCTTGCCCGATATACGGTTCTTGTTGTGCAGCCGACCGCCTCCGCTGTCAGCTTTACATCCATACCGTTCTTGAAGTATTCACACATGATGCGTTTCCGATTCCCCGGAAGCCGATTGACAGCCTCGACGATCTCCTTTATTTGAAAGTGTGCAAGCGCTTCCTCTATCGATTCATCGTCGTAGTTGCTGCTTAGATCAATAGCATCAATGATCCAACTCTCCAACAGCGACATTGATTTTGCATTTTCGAGAAGTTCTTTCTCCGAACCCTGTTTCCGGGCTTTCGATTGCATCCTTCTCGAAACATGTACTGTGGTGCTTTGGTAATCTAAATATCTGTTCATTCGGAAAAAAATGCGTAGCGTAGCATACTGCCTCGGAGACTTTATATCGTCTCCGTGCTTGTACTTCCGAATGATGGATAGAAGCGCAATAGCTCCTTCTTGGTACAGATCGTCATAATCCGCTTTCTGCGGGTTTGATAACTTTTTAAGTGCGTGTCGTATAAGGTACTCGTTTTCTGCAAATAGTTCCTGTTCGGTCTTTTTCCTGTCCCAAGCCATTAGTTTTCGATTTGCTGTTCTGCATTCTTCTTCTGAAGCAGCCAGTTCACAAATCGCTCTTTCCAAGACATTCCGAGGACATCCATCATCTTGTCGATGTAGTCCGTTCTACCAGTTTTCTTCTGGTAATTATGCATTGCTTTTTCGAGCGATTGAAAATATGTTTCTTCGGTATGCCTCCACATACATTTGCTTGGATCACAAGCAACGCTCGAAATAAGAATCTGACAACCGTTCGGCTGTTTCTTCGTCGCAAAAATACACTTTTGTTCCATCTTCAATCTCTATCTTCCTTTTTATGCCGCAAATTTCATTTCTTCCCATTTGATTGGTTCGATACCGTTATCCCGTAGTTGCTGTTCCAAAGCGGCTATGCGAACAACGCGCATACTGTCCCACTTTTTAATATTCGATTCCAGATCGTCGTTCCTTGATTTTTCCGATAGATACATGTCAAAAATCTTGTCTGTAATCTGCGAAGTATTTTCGTTCTTTTTATAGACTTCGCTTTTTGATTTTTTTAATTCCTCTACAGCTTCCGATAGTTCCGCGATCTTTTTGTCCTTGTTTGCAATTGTGTGGGATTGATCGACAATCCACAGAACGACCACAGCAGAAAACAGGATTGCACACATGATTGCAATTACAATCATAAATATATCACCGACTGTTTTCAGAACCTCAATGCAAATATCATTAACTCCCTCTAAACTTCCCATCTTTTCTTCCTTTCTTCCACGATCCTCAGTTATTTCAGTCGCTCTACAATAAGGCTTATTGCCGAAATCAGCTTCCGTTCAAACTCAGACATTTCCCCATCTTTTGCGCAAATAGCTGCAAGGTAGAATTGAAATAATTCTAACGTCTCGATTGCGTTCCGAAGCTCGTTGTCCATCTCACATCACCATTCTGTCTTGATATACTTGTTGTATCGATCCCCGGAAAGCCGCAGAACTTGTCCGCCGTGTACCGAAGATGCAACTGGCGAAAACATTTTCTGCAAAGCATATCCGCCGTACTCTTGCCAACAAGTCGCCTGTACGCATACGAACGGCTTCAAAATCATTCTGCCCTCTGTCGCATTGAATTTCAGCTTCGCGGGTTTTGTGATGCTGCCCTTATGCGTATGCCCTGTAATAAGAATATCAAGTCCCTCTACGGTATATCCGAATCGTTCGTTCTTGTTGATCGAAGAACCAACTAACGCTCCGCCACCGCTGCCGTGTGTAACGCCTATATTGTACGCGCAGCACGGAGTAAGTTTGGTTCTTCCTTTGTATTCTCTTTGCCCTATCGACAGATGCAGATAAGCCGTATTCTCGCGGTAAATATCTTCCAAGTCCAACTTTGCAAGAATGTCGTACATTGCATCATCGTCTGCGTCTTTTAGAGAACGACGCTCGTGATTTCCGCTAACAGCCGCAAGAATCTTCCCGGAATCTGCTAACGGCTTCAAATGCTCCACCATTAGTCGCTTCTGCTCCCTCGGACGCACTACATCATCAAATGGAGAACCAACAGCGCTTCTTGTGTTGTTGTTGATTAAATCTCCAACAAGAACCGCATATGCGTTCTTCTCGACAGCCAGTTTGTCTCTAAAATCGAGCCATGCCTTTTCATTGCATAGAATGCTTCCGAAATGCACATCCGCAATCGGGTATATTTTTATTTCATCCGCTTGCGGAACAACCGATTTAATAATCTGAAAATCGTCTAAAATAGCCTTGTCCCCCGAAATACATTTTTACCCCTTGTAAGGGCAGTCACCTGTTCCTTCTGGAATAATCAACGAACGAAGCAGAGCTTTTCGGATCGGGCAGTTTTTTTCTTCTTTCCCTTCGAGATCGCAGAAAGCACAATCGCTCGTTGCCGACTTCAAAAGGACTTCGACGGTATTTCTCGATACAATAAAATCTTCCTGTTCAGCACTCGGAGACGATTTCGGAACGACATTGAGAGTAATTCCTTTTGAGAACCGTATAATTCCTCTAAGCTGATCTTCGTCGAGTCCTTTGCAAATCTCGTTAAGCGCAAGTTCCAAATTATCCCTTGCAACTTCGAGATACTTGTCTGCGGACTCCTTATTTCTGTAGTAGGAATCCGTTTTGAGTAAAGTTTCGCAAAATCCCTTAGAACCAGATAAACACAGAATCGTTTCTTTTGTTGCTTGATTCGCGTAAGGTGTCAACATTTATTCTTCCTTCTCCGTATATCCACCGCAGTAAGCATCTTTAATATCTTTCAGAAATTTATCCTGTACCAAGCACCAATCCCCATAGTCAGATTCCCGTTTGTGTTCGCACTTGGCACAATACATCGTCTTAAAGTTCTTGATCCTTGTAGCTTTGAAGATTCCGTATCTGTAAAGCGACATTGCAAGAATGTCCGTTAGGCGTTTCAGCGTATATCCTGTAAAGCCAATCTTTATAAGCCGCACTCTTGCAATAATAAAGGCGATACGGTATCTCAACCTTTTTCCGAAAATATTATTATGTGCTTTACTTTCTTTACTCATGCTGCTATTGTAAAGCATTTTTATTTTCTTGTCAATACTTTTTTTCGCATTTTTTTAAGCAAAATCAAGCAATAGCAAGCAATCGCTTGGATCATCCTTTGATATGAATATTGTACAAAAAACATAACGAGAATTTCGACCGCAAAAATGTTTCACAATGTTTCACGCAGAGATAACCGAACTCCCTTGAAAAATGTGCAAATACTACACAAAACTCCCTTGAAAAATGTGCAAACTTGGTCGAGATTCCAAGGAAAGGTGTGAATGCACCGGAATTATAACTGATCGGGTATAAACAGAATGGCAAACAGGAAAAATGTGCGTTATCGGGTATAATTTCGCAGAAAATAAAAAAACTGCTCCGATATCTCTGACAATTCGCAAGATACCCCCATGCATGGGTATAAACGAAAAACCGTTCTCGGAATTAAAACCTACCCCCGTCTGCCAACATATTATCTAATGTCTTGTTTACCAGAGAATATTGCTCAGATATTATCCCAAAAACAGCTCAAGAGTTATCCAATGTCTCGTTTGTAAAATCGAATGTCCAGTTTTCTCTAAATTACGCAAGTCCTTTTTTAATTTTATGAAAATGAAAAACAAAATGAACGAAATAAAATAAGAAAAAAATAAAATCTTATTTTTTACCGTTCAAAATCGGGATTTTTTGTACAGTACCCGAATACTGATCTATTTTCCTGTTATAGCTGCATCAATCTGTGAAGTAGAACATAAAAAAACTTCCTCGGACAAGATGTTCCGAAGAAGCTGCATAATATTGGTATATTATCATATAATAATTATCAGATCAATATAAAATAGTTTCCGACCTTCAATCCTCTTGACAGAGATTATAATACCCGAAAAATATTCCTGTCAAGAAAAATCCGAGTAAAATGCATATCTTTCTGCTTTACATTACACGAAAGACCTTGTAAAGTACAATTTGCAATATGTAAAATAAAAAATCAGTCGAGGTGACGAGCCAAACTCCCGACTGTTGAAAAATTCCGATCATAGTCCGCTCCGTGCATTTACAGTCCGCACGTCAGATCGCACTCGTTTCTTGCAGCGTGATCGGCTATTCAGAAAATTCGGTCAGAACCCCGCTGCGCATAACGCAACACGATAACCGTCCGACAAAAGAAAACTCCAACGATTTCTTATTGCACCAATTATTGTAAAGCATTTTTTCAGATTTGTCAATATCTAATTGCTTTACACCATTCAAGACCAAAAGGTAGCCAAAGGAACGTAAGGAAGCTGCGGCAACCATCCCGTACCAATCTGCTCCATGCCCGAACAGTATCTCGCAGCATGACGCTCTCAGAAGCTCAAATTTCAATTTTTAATCCCGTTAAGGTAATCTTCCCTACAAGGTATCAAAAACCAGAATTTGAACGTCTCAGAAAGCGAGAAAGGTATCTTACGTTATCAACATACTTTCTAACATGCCATGTTTATATGTTTTAGTGCCGCGTAGTGCCAAGTTATGACCGTTTTCTATGATCGGTAAGGTAATTTATCCTGTAACATCAAAGTGAGTCTAAAATCGCCTCTCAGCGCGTCGAAAATGCATAAGGTTGAAAAAGAGGTATCGGAAAAAATAAAAACCAATACCGAGATATAACAGAAAATGAGGGGTCAAGAGATAAGGGATTTTTGAATAGATATAGGGGGATAAGAGCATGACGCTGTGGCGATTTATAACCATATTCAGCATTTATAAACCATCCCCCGCGCTTCCAATAGATGAATATTGATAGCATGGGCATGGAATAACGATAAAACATTTTCATTTTCCGAACTGGAAGAAGAAACAAAAAAGTGATATCAAAATGATATCATAGTGATATACAGGCAATGTGCTATAATAATATTATATACAACAGTAAAGATATTATATTAAAATCATTATGTAATAATAAAAATATAAGTTTATTAAATAATAAAGTATATAATAATAAATAATTATCTTATAAGAAGAAAAAGGATAATATACAATATAATAATACTTTCATTGTAACATAAAACATATTATATACGATTTGATATTATATGATACTGTTTCAGTATAATATAATATGACTGGAAACGTTTTATAAAATGCAAAATGATAAAATAATATCGTAAATAGAATATAATAAAACAGTATATAAAATATTTAATATTTATATAATTTATGCATAATGGATTATATACGATTTTATGGTTATTGTATGCTGATACAAAAAAGACTTTCCTTTTGTGCGCACTGTAAAGCCCTATATGCTTTTGTATTGCTCGAACGATAAACAGTATTAAAAAGACTTGAAAAGGGCAAAAAAAGCTCATATATAGAGCGGTTATTTATACTGTATAATGTATAAATTATTGCATAATTGCCGATTATTTAATGTTTAACGTTAAAATATACAGTATTATACATTGACGTAACAAAATGAAAATACTATATCATTATAATGATATATAGTTGATAAACCGTTTATTTTATTATACATTTTCAATTTTACATCATAAAATTATTTTATTATTGTTTGGTGCATTATAAAGATTTTAACAATTTTGAAAATGTATGTTATAGAGATATTATGTATAATCTAACGTTTATCGTTATGTATATATCGTTAGTCAATAAAAATATGCGTATAAATATGCGCATTATTCATGCTGATTTGACGGATTTTTTGAATGGAGTTAAAATGTTATTGTAAAAAGATAGAAGGGGGTTTTATATAATGAATTGGTTAGATATTATCCGCGACTTGCCGAGCGTACAAAAAATACGGTTCGATTATTGGAACGTTACGATTATTCGCGACGCATGGAAGAATGCCGTAAAAAACGGAGAAAAGTTTACAAAGGAAGATGCGGAAAAGGTTATTTTCGCTGAATCATGGATTCAATCAAAACGTTTTCGGTCAATCAATTGTTTGACAACGAAAAAAGAGATTGTTAAAAATCTCGATGCCGAGCGTGAATTCATAAACGATCAATTACAAAATAATATTCCGACTGATATTTTGAATTTGATGTAAAGCGTGAAAAACGCTTTTCTAAAATAGCCAATGGCGGTCACAAGCCCGCATAAAAAATATTGAGTGGAAAAGCAATAATAAATATAGGGGGAAACAAACAATGAAAAAAATCAAACTTCTTACTATCAGCACGAAAACGACGCGCAAGCTCACAAGTAATAGAAAAATGGGTCATTGTATGAATGTTGTAAATGCAATCGAAAATTTTGATTGCACAATGACGGAAAAACAAACTGATTGCATGATGAGGCTCTTTAGCGTTTACGCGCTTTCCGTCAAAAAACGTTTAGAGCGCGGGCATATGAGACTTGCAAAGGAAAACGCAAAAAAGGGCTTTTCAGCAAATGGTGTAGATTATGAGGGCTTTAGTGATTCGAATATTGCTTGCTATGATAAAGTTATGAAGGAAGAATACATCGATCTTGCAAACATGGCATATATTATCACAGCCGAACGCAAAGCCCAAAATCCGGAAAAAGAGCTTTCAAGATGCATGTATTACGGCATGTATTGCGCATGGTATAGACTGATGAAAGAAACGTTTGGCGCGACTATCCGCAAAGGAAGAAATGGAAGCGCGGGAACGTTAGGAAGAAGAACGACTGATAATATTGATGATTATATCGACGTTTCGGGCAAAGAGGATTTTACGACGGAAACAATTCTAAAGATTGATATTGAAAACGCTTGCAAGGATGAAAAAGATAGGATGATTATTACAAGTCGTGTAAACGGCAAAAAGCAAACAGAAACGGCAAAAGAATTGAATATATCGCAAGTCGCAATTTCTAAACGACTTGCAAAGATTGAAAAAGCAATAAAAGCATAAAAGGAAACAAAAAGCCCTTGCAAAAAGGGCTTTATTTTTTTGCGCTTTTTCAGCTTGAAAAGTTGTTTTTGATATATCGTAAACGTTTTATTTTTCGCTTTTATTGCGTTCAAATATACCTATACTAACACGATAAAAACAGCAAAATAACACTTTACAGCGCGTCAAAAAATAAAGCAAAAATATTTTTTCATATGGTTATAAAAAAGCTGTCAATGCTCAAGTTATGGTGAAAAGAAAACAGCGCGTAAAAGCGCGGGGGGATGAACATGAAAAAACATACAATTTATATCGGCTTGAACGATAAAGACGAAAAGCGGCAAGCAATCAGTACGGAAAAAGCTCTTTCTATTGTAGAAGGAATTTTTCTTGATGTTATCGGCGGCGCGACTATATCGGAAGCGCGGGGTATTTATACCCATGATAATGGGCAAAAAGTGATTGAAAATACTTTGCGCGTCGAAACATTCGGCGCGGATGATGATGCAATCCGTTTTTGTGTGGAGTATCTGAAGAAGGCACTCAATCAAGAATCCATCGCGGTTGAGTCCGTCGAAAGCAATAGTGTTTTCATGTAAAGCAAAAAAACAAAAAAATATTTTCAAGGGTGGTTATAAAATCGCCCTTGATGCTCAAGTTTAAGTGAAAAGAAAAACAGGGGGTTCAAAAAAATGTTTGGTATGAATATTGTAAACTCTTTCCCGATGCCGGAGCATGAGTCGGCACAATGTAGAATCCTTGTCCGTGAGGATGGTACATTGCTTTTGCAATCTTATAGCACTATCGTTCTTTCGCTGTCGCGTGACGGATGGCTCGACTGTACAGGACTTTATTCCCGCACGACTATCAAACATATCGGGTGGTTCATGCGGAATTATGGACGCGGTTGCACCTATTATACCGCAAAAAAAGCATATGAGACGGATACGGTTGTAAACGTTGAGACTGGCGAAGTTTTGACATATGCGGAGTATAACGTCCTCCGCGAAAATGAAAAGTCGGGAGCAATCGCGTAACATGGATGGCGCGGTTGTAAAAAATGAGGGGACGCATTTTGTCCCCTCCGTCTATCTTTCGGACGAAAAAATGGAACAAGATGCCGCTGACGCGATTTGGCTTGCGTCGTTGACGAATTATTTTGATTTTTGATGCGGTATGGCGCATTTTGTGAGGATAATATGGAAAAGTCTAAAGCTGTTTTTGTTGTGCTTGATTATTTTGTTTCAACGCATTTTGACACAGATCGCGCATATGGAATGATCGCAAAGCTCGAATCAACCGAAGGTTTCACGTTTTCACTTGATGAAATGATGATGTTTAGAGACTTGATGTATAGAATCAAGTCCGCGACAAAATAACGCAATTTGGGGGTATCACAAAATGAGTTTAAGAAAACATACGCCTTGCGACGAACCGGATATGTTTGGAAATTTTCATTGTCCGTTTGCAGATGATGACGAACGTGTAAACTGTGAATACTGGTGCGGTGCTGAAGAACCAGAGGATTATCCCGAAATTTGGGAAGATGACGAAAATTAACACATTCTGACGGATGCCGAATATTGTGTAACGCGATTTGGGGGTGGAGCATGAAGGGACGCATTTTGGCACTATGCGCGGCTGTTTTATCCGTTGTTCTTCTTTGTGCGGCATGTTTTATGCTCGGACGCGAAAACGGCAAAAAACACGTTTTAGAAGATTCTGAATTGTGGGTTATGGAGTTTGATGATTCCGAAGTATTGGAGCGCGGCTACGATTTGCGCATATGGATTGACATAGATGGGAACTCATACGAACATTTTGCATACATCGGGTAAAAAATCAAAAATAACACAATCTAACGGTTATATTTTGACGCTTGATGCTCAAGATATAACGAACCGAAAATAACACATTTTGAAGGGAGCATAACACATTATGGCTACTATTGTTAAGCAGATCGGGAATCATACTTACACGTTTTACTGTGACTTTGTGGATTGTCGAGACGGTTTTTCGCACGTTTGCGATCTGTACAAAGACGGTCTGTATCATGTTGCGTCCAATCGTGTTCATTATCTGAACAGGACTTGGGAATCTTATGAGTTTCAATCTGTCATGCTCGGATGCGTCCGCAAAGCAATGGAACACATTTTAGATCGTGCTGTTGACGATTACAAGGAGCAGAACGGTCTGACGCGACTTGTCAAGGCAAAGCGGGAAGCCGTTGTCGAAGCTGTTCACAATAGCAAGGAGTATGCCGAAATGCAGATGCTTTACGATATGGTATCGGAAGCACGTTATGGCTCGGAAGAAGAACGTGAACGGCTCGAAGCACTTGACAAGATGCTGAAGCTGACGGAAGCCCTTGCAAGCATTGGATTCTTTGGACACAAAACGGCATAAGTAAACACATTTTGACACAATTTGAAGGTGGTACAGTATGAAAATTTATCTTGATGATTATGAAGTCGAAATCAAAGCGCGGTTTGCGCCTTATGAAAAGAAGTACAACAAGGAATCTACTTGCGCATTGCTCAATTCTATCTGTATTTGGTTAGAGGAAGCCGCAATCCGATATGACGGACAGGGATGCGGTGCGCTTGCAAAGCATTGCAGAAAGGATGCACAGGGCTTGCGCGTCGTGCTTGCTGAACAGGGATATTATACCAATTCGGAAGTCGAAGAATTACAAAGCTGTAACGCGATTTGAAGGGAGTGAACACAATATGACAGTTAGAGATTTGCTCAAAATGGAAATCGACGTTGATGTTTACGACAGCATTTGCGACGAAATAGCAATCGCGTTTTGTGGCGCGGTCGAACTGACAGAAGAAGGAGAAACACATTTTAGCGAAGTGCTTGACTATCCTGTTGAATTTAACCGTGATTGCTCGGAAGTTTTTGTTATACTTGATGAAACGGAAGGAGTTTGGCAAAAACAGTTGCGCAAGGCGAAGGACTTCTTTTGGTCTTTGGCGGGATATTGTGCGGCAGACGATTACGACAGATGGTTTATAGATTAACCGTCTTTTTTTATTTTGACGGTTATAAAATGAGTGCGAATGCTCAAGTATAGGTGAACACAATTTGAAAGGACGGTAAACGAAATGATTATCGATGAAATTCTTGATAGAAAAGATTGGTTGGATGATGGCTACGATGTTTACAATGCGCACGACTTCTACATCTATTGTGTGCAATCTATGGGATGCTTCGGCTACGGAATCGGCGGGAAAATTACTGCCGCTATGGACTACGGAACGAACGAAGATGTGCAGAACACGTTATGCGACTACATTATGGAACAGGGCTACAATCCGTCAATCTGTGAATTTGTGCGAAGCGTGAACTGGATTGAGAACGGTGAATATCGGCACAATTTGAAAACGGCAAGACTTGAAAAGAACATTGCATAAACACAATTTGAAAGAGAGGTATCTATAAATGGAAGCTGTTAGAAAGATTGAAAAGCACATTCCTGTTGTCGGTGAGAAACTGTACACCTATACACCATCATCCTCTTACTGGTGTTCTATGGTGCGCGACCCTTGGACGGTTGAAAGCGTAAAGGGCAACACTTGCGTCGTGCGCGAAGCCGATTTGGTATTTTACGGTGTACGTTATTACGACACGTTGCCCGACAAGATTGTTGACAGCAATCCGAACGACCCGAATGTGAGACGATTAACTTTGCGGTGGAGCGAAAAGAAACAACGTTGGCAAGAATCGCCATGCGGTTCATATCCGCAAGTTGCCGTGTTTGGCAAGTGGGACTATAAGCCATATTTGGATTGAAAGGAGATAACACAAAATGGTGCATGTAGTATTTGAATATAAAGATGATTTGTCTAACGGAAAATGGAACAGACAGGAATGTTATGTTTCTTCTTTGGCAGAATGCAAAAAGATATACGGTCTTGGAATCGATTGTGAATATAGAATCGTTTCTGTTGAGGGAGAAGAAGCGAATACAACACATTTTGTGAAGCGCAATCGGTTAAGCCCTTACGAAAGAGCAAGGAATGCTGTTTACGCAACTGGAAATAAGTGGGCAATCGAGAACTTTAATGCAACGCACTGAAAAAGAAACACGACAGGACACAATTTGAATAGAGGATAAATAATATGACAAAAATAAACGTTTATGACGATTGCGCGAAGCGTATAGAAGAATTGGCAGAAATATGGGGAGAAACGGAAGCCAGTATTGTAGACGCGCTTTTTAATCTGCTCGATTACGAAGCAAACATGGAAGATAAATCATCCGTAGATTTGTTAGGAGAACACATTTGAACATGAATAGGTGCATGGAATACGCAAAAGAACACAATATAACAATCGTTGGAAAGCTAAAGCGCGTAAAGAATAATCTTGGTTATGTTTTGAACGACAGCAAGATTTTTGCGGACGATGACGGAAACGAATTTTGGGTATCGGAAGTCGGTGTTGTTTACGTCGATAAAGATGGGGGTTGTGTTTAACATGATAGGCAACTCGAATTGTAATGGATGCGTTTATTTTAAGGAGTATTATCACGGTTTTCAAAACGGCAAAGCACGTTTCAGCATGAGATGTACTTGGAATAATAAAGAGATAACGGAAGCAGATCGAAAAACTGGATGCGAAAAAAATAAAAAGTGATGGTTATAAAATCGGCTGTGATGCTCAAGTTATAGTGAACATCATTTGAAAGGACGGTACACAAAATGATTGATGAAAAAGAAATGTCCTACAGCGCGGAGTTAGTAAACTTTGTCGCCGGATTGATCTACGGAGCAGAGATGAATCCGATCACGGAACAGGATGCCGCTTTTGACATTGAAGAATGGGTGGCAGAAGGCTACGAAATTCCGAACGATATGACACCTGAAGCATACGCATCCTTGTGGAACAGCTTTGTCGAAGATGAAAAGAGAAGCAAGCGAACGGATAACGAAACGTTTGTCGCGGAACAGATCGATGTGATTGCAAGGGCAATGAGCAACATCAATTCGGTTATCGGACGCACAACAGACGAGTATATGGTGGACAGATTTGCGCTTGCCTATCCGTTCGACAAGTCGCTCGATGAAATGGTTTGTGAGATGTTTGCATGGCGAGACAATTATCACGGATATACTGTGAAGGAGTGAGAAATAAATGGTAATCACGATTAGCGGTTATAGCGAACACGAATGTGTTGTAGAGTGCGAACGCGGGGGGAAGAAAGCTGACGAATACAGAACACGAATTGGGAAAGGTATAGTTACAAAAAGCGATCTCTTTACTGTTATGGAAGAAATCGCTGATTTTGTAAACAACGAATTGAACGAGGAATGTTTCTTCGAGGTGTTGTAAAAATGCTTTCGGTTTATTATGAAAAGTACATTGGAAACCAATACTATGTTTCAGCGGAGCGACATACAGAGTTTGATGTTGATGAATGTTCCGTTTCGGTTATGGATTTAGATAACGGATTCTTTATTGAAGAAATTGAATGTGAGTTTTACGAACTTTTCCGCACGTTCTGTAATGTTCTTGAAAAGTACAAGAAGAAGTATTTCGGCTTGGATTAACACAATTTGAATAAGGATGGTAAACAAGATGTACACTATTGTTATTGTGAATTTTGAAACCATAAGCGAACAATATACAAGATGCCTTGGACTTTATAAGACAAATGACGAAGCTCTTGACGAACTACAAATGTTGCTTGCAGATGTTAAGACAGAATTTGGAGAATGTGTGTCGTGCGAATACGAAGATGGATTCGGTATTAGGGATATGCACGGAAACGTTTTATTGGAAGCGTGGATAACTGTTATTGAACAATAAGAGAGGATGACACAATATGGCAGACGAAAGAAAATACTTTGTGAAAATGAATTATCGTTTCAATCTTGACAGCATGATAACGCACATTTGGTGCTTGATTTACGATATGAAGGAGCTAAACACAATATGAATATTAGTTATGAAGTTAAAGTTGAGTTTACAAAGGAAGAACTGAAAGTGCTGAAAGATGCGCTGAATTTGGTGGATAGAATAAGGCAGGAAACCCATAACTATGATTCGATTAATTATGCCGCAAGAGAGGCGTATGACGGATTGAGCTACGTTATTGACTATTGAAAAAGGGGTAACGCAATATGGCAAAAGTGAAGTACAGATTGGAAGTCGATTATCTTTCAAAAGATTACGAAGATAAAGCACTTTCTTTTTCTTCCCCTATCTATTCGTTGGAGGATGGATTTAGGAAATACTTTGAAGCAATCGAAAATGAAAAATGCTCCGACGATAACGAGAAACCAGTACGAGCGCACTTGTGGGAATACCATTATAAAAAAGATGGAACATTTAATCCGAAAACACTTGCAAAGAATTATTAAGGAGCGAACGAGAAATGATTACGACTTGGATAGACGGAAAAGAACGAAACGGTTATAAGGTGAATTTAAGAGAGGCAGTAGACGGATGGAGTGTAGAAGTAAACAACACAAAAACCGGAAAACTGGATGCTTGGGCAGACCTTTATTATGTAGATTATGAAACGGCAAAAGAAGTATATATAGCGTTTGCGAAGAAGTTTTACAATTTAGGAGATAATTAAAATGGATATGACAATGGAAACGTATAGAATCGGACACGAAATACCTACATATAATATTGCTGACGGATATTACTGCTCGAATTGGGGGTTGACAGATTTATACAAGGATGCTGAAGCAAACTTGAGAGACTTAATCAATTCACATAAAACAGGGGAGTTTAGGACAGGATGGTGCGATTCTAAAAAAGAACTGCAATCGTTTAGATTGTGGTTTTTTAATGACGAAATCATGGTAGAAGTGCGTGAATGGGTGGACGATCTGTATGAGGATGGCGATTTGATTTATGACGCAATTTGGTCGTGTTTTGGGAAAGAGTTTGAATTGTCCGAAGAAGAAGAAAACGAAATCATGGATATATGCTCCGATGGTGACATAGTGGATGGAGTTAAGATGCAAAAGAAAATTAAGCGAGACGCAACATATTCGGAAATTATGAACGCAATCGACGAGCTTGCGAATGAAACATCAAAATTCCTTGAAGATGAATTTGAGAGAGTAAAGAACATTGTAAGCTATTGGGTGGAGGAAAACAAACATGAAGCCATACAAGGAGCATGAAATGTTTTCCGAAACCGTCTTAAAGTATATTGAAAAAAACAGAATAAAATGCAGATATTACGGATGGGTAGCAATGCTCGGTCGCGTTGATTTAGTAAAGATCGACGGAAGGATTAGACGATTCCATATTGATACAGGAGTTGAACTAACAAAGGAACAGGCGAAAAGTTACGCATTTTGATCGTGAAACAATGTGAAACACATTTTGACAAAAACTTTTTGATAGACTGGTTATAAAAACAGGGTCAATGCTCAAGTTTATACGACAAACGAAACAGGAGGAACACATTTTGAAACGCGAAGAAATTATCAAAGAAGAATATGCATGGCAAGTAGAAGAATGTGAAGATGGATTTCACTGGTTGCTTATTGCTGAAACAGGAATCAACAATGTATCTGCCGCAAACATTATGAAACTATATACGCATATGAAGAAGAAAGGCAAGAATGTTCGCCTGTTGCGGTGGAGCAAGATCGTGAAGTACGAAGTCATGGACGGAGAGGGGTTTTAAGAATGACTTACGAAGAAGGTAAAGCAAAAGCGCGAAACGAAGCTGTTGAATGGCAACATTTGGTAAGTGAAAATCCGTTGTCGTATGAGGGGCTTGCGATTGCTTGCAATTACTTTTACAAGCTCGGCAAGCGTTACGGACTTCTAAAAGAATTTAGAGAGAATGGAGTGTGCTGAAATGAAACAAATTAAGGTTGTATTTGAGTTTGACGATGACAGCTATGACGGAGCAGAAAACAGCTTGTTTGACTCGCTCGACGATATTGTTGAATATGATGATACTGGATGCCTTTTGGGGTGGTATGAGGATAAAGACGAATGAAAACGATTAAGGTATTCGATGGCTATAAGCTGACAGTTGACGGTGAAACAGAGGACTTTATCGATACACCGCTTGACGAAGTTTGGGATAAGATCAAAATTCCGAATGACAAGAACATGAGGGACGAACTGTTCCTCGCGCTTTTTTGTTTTGGCAAACTCGATTTGAGTGAAGCATACAAAGGGCATACGGTTATTGTTGAACTGATTCCGGCAAAATAATTTTTTGTAACTGGTTATATTTTCTGCCACAATGCTCAAGTTATAGTGAAAGAAAAACAAAGGAGAAACAACCATGAGCAAGCTGTATCGAGTAAATTTCGACAGAGAAAAAGGGTTTTTTGCGCATTATGTAATTGACATTGAAGCGCAGAACAGGGACGAAGCAAGGAAGATCGCGGAATCAATGTGGAATGAGCATTTTTCGGGGAAAAACGTGCCGCATATGTTTCATGTAAAGGTTCGCAAGCTGAAGGACACGGAAGAATTTCTGTACCATTATTTCCAACGTGGAGAGTATTACAAGGAGGTTTGAAGTTATGGAAAGCAGAATCAAGAATGTAATTTGGTCGAGCGACGAAGTTTATTCTCTTTTTAGAGATAATGAGTTTTATGAGGATTTTATGATCGCAAACGAGATCGACGAAATGAGCGACCATGAAAGATGGGACTTGGCTTATGAAGTGAACAAACAATATCTTGAAGATGAACGTTGTAATCTGAACATTGATGTTCATTCCCCCATCATTGCGATTGCCGATCTTGGACTTTGGGACGGACGCAGAACTGGTTACAAGATGATTCGTTCGACGAACATCAAAGATTGTCTCTACACAGATTGCGATTATGCAGAATGGTATTGTGATGCTCATAACTTCCGCGCAACAATGACCCACCACGACGGAACGAATAATATTCTGTATCGGATGCGCAAGGAAGGTGTTACCGAAATGCAATGGGATGGTTTTCTGTACAAGATTTATACAGGAAAGGTTAAAAGAAGCGACATTACACGCTACACGAAGTCGTTGCTTCCGTTTATTGCAAAGGTTTACGGATGGAAGTATAGAACATATCCGAAAACAAACTATTGGGACAAGCAGAAGTTTACTGGCGTTGGAGAGACGAAGCACAATAATGCCGCATAAAAATTTGTAACCGTGGTTATAAAAAAAGGCTTGATGCTCAAGTTAAGATGTAAGAAATAAAACGAAAGGAAATTGAGACAATGTTTTTTAACACGAAGCGATTCCTCTTGTATTGCGAGGACACTTTTGAGGGGTTCGATAATGCGCTGATGCGGTCGATAACCGAAAATGCAATCATCAAACTGGTTAAAGAAAAAAATGGAATCGATACTTTTGTCGATGAAGTCGTGAGGTTGTTCGACTACAATCTCGAAGATGAAGAAGTCATTGCGTTCTTTGAAGATCGGGAGGACTTGCCGGAAGATATGCAGATCGTATATGACCTTTTCTGGCAAGAACACGACAAGAGCAAGTATGTAACACTTAACGATTTATTGGAGGCAGAGCATGAATAAGGCAAGAAGAAGTTGGATTGAAAGCGTAATCAACGATCTGTGCGAAATTCAAGGAGAGATCGAAGAAATCCATTGTGAAGAACAGGACGCGCTCGACAATATTCCCGATAGCTTTTCGGAGACGGAACGATATTACACGGCATCGGAAGCCGTTGACAATCTTGATTCTGCCATTTGCAGTATCGAGGAACTGATTGACTATTTGACAGAAGCAAAAGGAGAGTAAGAAATGTTTAAGTGTCCATACGAAAACGAAGCGAACGCGCTTGCTGATGCAATCAAGAAGTTAGCGGCGAACAATGATGCATTGAATAACTTTGCATCTTATTTGTCTTATCACTTTCCTGTTTGGCTCGAAAGATACGGCAATACGATGGAAGGACTTGTGAGCGAGTTTGAACATTTCGCGTCGATGTATGATAAGGAGGAAGAATGAAGATCGAGTACGAATACAAAATTCGCGTTCTGAGGGAAATGCTCGAAGCAGAAAAAGACGAAGCAGTTGGGGGATATGGAGCGCATATTTGCCACTGGGTTACAAATAGAGCAATCAACATTGGCGCGGATGCAATCGAAGCGTTGATTAAGTTTTATGAAGCAAAGGGGAATGAAGAATGTGGGAATTGAGAATCACGCCTGTTGATTATTGGGAGCGGCATCCGAACGAAGTGTTTGCGGACGCGAACGACCCCGATATTTCCATTCTATATTTTGATAAGCTATCGTCCGTGTTCGAGTTTGTCGGCGGGAAACTGAAACGAGAACGTTGCGGATATGCCGGAACGAAAAACGGAAACGACTACTGTGCAATGAAAATTTAAGGAGACACAAAATGAAGAAAGATGAATATGTTTTAATTGTTTACGACGCAATCGAGGATGGTATGCTTGGTGCGTATGGGACTTATGAGTCCGCAGAAGAGGCTGACAAACGCATGGACTTGGAATTGCAATCCGCAGTAGAATACTATAACTCAAATCACGATATGGACGTGGAAATCGGTGATGGATGGGCAAGAGTCTCGGACAATGATGGAACGGTAAAGTTTCTTGCAACAATTCAGCGACTTGTCTGCCGATAATTTATAATAGGAGAACACAAAATGACTTGCATGCATGAAGAAATCATTACGGAAGATGTTGATGTTTGCCCCCATTGCGATTGCGAGAATCACTTTTATAATTGGGACACAAGCGTAAATGGATGGATTGGAATTTGCGCTGAATGCGGCAAGGAGATTATGCTTTGTGATGAGTGCTTACACGCAGAGGACAACAAGGAGCAGAGTTGCGATTGGTGCGAAGCGTTCAACACGAAAACAGGAAAGATGGAATCAATGTGTTTCAGAAAGAAACAGACGCTCGAAATGAAAGTCGATTATTGGAACACGCACGATTTAAGCGAAATGGTTGGAAATGTTGGAAGCAGATTTAATTCCGATGATGAATACATCCAGTTTGCAACAGGATTTCACACGGTTGACGAGTACAACGAATATTGCAGACAAAAGGAGAACGCGAAATGACTTTTGAATACGGAGATTATTACCTTGCGTTCGTTCTTGGCTACGATCTGCTGCAAAAAGAACTTTCCGAATCACACATTTCGGAATGCGATTTGAGCTTCGATTATTGCTTGGAACTGGTAAAAAGTTTTAAGGAAAGCGAAGAATATATGGACATGTCGCGTTCTACATACGATGGATTGCGCGATTGGATTGACTACAACTACGAAGAAATTATAAAGGGGATGAACCAATGACGCAGAAACGTATGAAATACTTGTTTGAAAATATGATTGAATGGATTTGCGAACACATTTCAGATAAGAGCGATTTGGCGTTGGCATTCCATCACATTGGGTTCAATGACGAAGAACTATTAGAAAACGAGGTCGATGTTTATGACGCACGATAAAGAGTTTTGGGAACTGAATATTTGGCTGAACAACGACCGCGATCTTTTCTATACTTCCGATCAAGTAAGCACAAGCTATCCGAGACGGTTTGCAAGCGTTTGGATTCCTCTTTGCGATACAAACGAACTAAACGAGATCATTGACCGTATTCGTCTGAACACAGGACATAAGCCGATGTTTATGGATGGAATGCCAGATGAGGAACTCGATTTGGAAGGGTGGTATGAGTTTTCGATCTGCATTAACGATGATAAAGAGTTCCCGATTGATTACTCGATTCAAGCGGAAGTATGGGAAGCAAGCGACACAGACAACGGAGATATTTATGAGATTACGTTTGATAAAGAAGATCGTGAGATTATCTACAAGTTGTTAGACGAGGAACTGAAAAGAAATACTGACGGTGGTTGCGAGTATCATTTGCAGAAAGCAAGAGAAGAAATGATGGACATTTATGGGGACACAATTCGAGCCACGACAGGAGGATGGTAAGGAATGAAAGCAAGCGAGTTGGTTAAGGAATTGCAAGATGCGATTACACAATTTGGCGATATGGATATTCTCGTTCGTTTTCCAGAAGATGGATGGGACGCATCAAAGATAACCGTTTGGGCAGACCCGCCGGACGATTGGGAAAAAGAACAAGGAATCAACGGAACAATCGATATTAACGTGTGTTAAGGAGGACTAAAGATGGTCGCAACGCAACACGATTTGGACGTGATGAACGAGATCGTAAGAAACAGATCGGATGTTTTTTCTGTAAACGGTCGCGTTTATTCCCTATTTTGGCAGACAGCTTTGGACGGTAAGACTTGGTGCAGAGTGAAAGTCTATGAGCCAAAGCGCGATAGAAGGTATATGTACGGATTATATTTCAGAACAAAGAAAGCGGCAAGAATCAATATCGCGTGGAACGAATATGAAAGGAGTAAACTGGCGGTATGAGATTACACATTTTCGGAGACACATTTGGAATCGAGCTTATGACCCACGCAAAAGAGATCAGTATTCTAAAGCCGAGCAACATGGGCGGGAACGGTATTCAAGAAGCAATCGAACTGCTGAAAGGAATTAAGGGCGAACACGCAATCCGGCTGACGGATAAGGACGTTAGCTTTTTGTACAAGATGTATCAAAAGCATGGATGGTTGACGAAGGGAGCGTAACATGACGAACGAAGAAAACAGAATTATATTGGTTGCGTTAAATCGATATGTAGATTACTGCAAACACAAATTGCACAATACGCATGATTGTAGTCTTTGGGACAATATTATGATCGCAGAAAGAACAAGAGATAACTTCTTGAAATCAATTCAAATCACGGAGGAAACAGCATGACACGGATGGAAAAGAACGATATGTACGATGAAATCTGCTGTGCGCTTGCCGACTATGAAGATGGCGTTTGCGAAGCAGAAGGATGGAACACGGCTGAAATGTTTTATGACATTCTTCGCCGTGTTTCTGTAATGTGGGACGAGTTGACAGGAGAATGTGAAGAATGAAATGCACCGTAACGATTACCAACTACCCATCACCTTGCTATCCGTACAAATTCGACTGGAAGTTTGATGGAAGCAGCTACAGAAGAAGCGAAGTGTTTGCTGATAAGGAATGCGCTATGGCATATGCCAAAGCGTTGTATCGCAACACAAAGATTGTAGATAAAACTGTTGCAGACGAGCCGAAAACATAGTAAAATATTTGAAAAGGAAAAATTATTTTTTCTATCGGTTATAAATAAGCGGCTGATGCTCAAGTTATAGTGAGCAAAAGAAAGGAGCTTTAAGAAATGGATGAAGGATTGAGAAGAAACATTGACGAATGCTACGACGGAAGTGCTTGGGAATCCGTAACAGGAATCCTTTGGAAAGAAGAAGAACCGTTCCAAATTTGTAAGTTTGAGCGTGACGTAGAATTCGAGCATAAAATGTATCGTTGCTTGATTATCGAGAAGATCGTTTTTGACTCAGACGATATTTCTGCTGTGAACTATTCAGAGACTATTTACGAAGATGCGTGGGAGATTTGAAACATGAATTGGTATTTTGTTGAAGAATCAAACGGAGAGACGTTCGAGAAGAAGCTGAATGCAGAAACGGCGCAAGAAGCGTATGTTGAGGGTCGTAGCGAATACGCGAGTTTGTCGGAATATGACAGAAAACATTCCAAATGCGGTATAGCACTATTTGAATACAACGATGAAGGTGTTTCGACAGATTGGTTTGAGTATTATGATTTGTCAAAAACAGTAATGAACGAATACGGTGTGCTAATCGACTTTGATGCGGCAACGAATCTTATGGACGATGATCTTTGCGGTTGCATTGTTGAGGACGATATTCAGTTTTTCTTTAACCGATATTGCGACGAGCATGAAAAAGAGTTTGGAGAACCGTTTGAACTGTCGAAGCCAAATCCGGTGTGGTAATAAGGAGATTGATATTGAGGAAAGACAACACAGTAAATTTTGAAACGTTTAAGAAAACAAGAAGTTTAGATCAAGCAGAACGAGAACAGAGGATTTTTAACTGGCAAGTCGATAGAATCGTTGAGTTTATTAAACAAGGGAAGCTGAACGATGCAGAGGACTTGCTGATCGCCGGACTTGGCATAAGAGAGAATGTAACCACAGATTACGAACGTAAGAAGTATAGCGAAATTCTCAAAAAAGTCGGTGAGTATGGGTATGAGAACGAAGAACGAGAGCTTCGATGGAGATTGCAAAAGTATCTTCGGATTAAAGGAGATCATAAGAATTGAACGGTGAGATTATTGACTTTCGCAAGAGAGCCGATGAAATATCAATGGACAAAACACAAGCGATTGTGCAGAATATCGCGGACATGATTTGTGATGCCTGTTTCGTTGAGACATACGACATGGAAGAAGCAAAGGGCTGTTTGATGGATGGAATTGTAGCAATACACATGCACCACCCCGATTTTATGCGGTGGGCGTTGAACTATGTTCTTCTTCTGATCGGCAAGAGAGGTTTTGAAAGAGAAGAAGCAGAGTTACGAAACCGTCTGCGAATGTTTTTACGGACAAAAGATGATTTGAATTTGGAAGAAATGCTGAATGAGAACGGTCAGCTTGAAGGTGAAATTAAGGTAACGATACCGCAAAAGAAAGGAAAGGATGATTAAAGAATATGGCGAAAAACTTTACAAAAGACGAGGTTAAGGAACTGTTTAAGAAGTACGGAGAGCCGTACATGAAGAAACTGGAAGAAGAAAACAAGGCAACCGAGGAAAATTATTCAAACGAAAACATGCCGAGCGAGAAAGATTTGGAAGTGGCAGACGAAATCTTTGACATGCGGAACGTTCCTGTAAAGGGAATCGAAGCGAAGTTTAAGGTTGTTCGATGGCTTGCTATCTACCTTTTGAAAGAGGATAACGACGGTATCATTGAATCGGTTAGTGCCTCCCCCGCCCTTGGTACTGTAGATTTTAGAACGTTCGGAATCGATGGCGGATTGAGTGTAATGTTCTCCGGCAAGATGTTGGAAGCGTTCGCGGCAATGGCGAGAAATGCGGAATCAGTTTCCGTAGATGATTTAGGTGAGGGATTGCTGTTCACTTTTCAGGTGGTGTAAGGAATTATGGTGCTGAAACCAATAATCGGAAAGTTTACAAAGAACGTTGTAACGCGCCTGTGGGAAGCGACATACAGAATTGGAAAGTCTGTTGAGATCGCTTATTTCCGTTCGGAAAGCGAAAGAACTGCGTATATGCAAGCGAAAGAACGTGAGGTTGAAGGCGAGATCGAATTGATTGACTTCCATGCTGTAGACAAGAAAGGAAGTCTAACATCAAATCAGATTTGGGGAGAGCATGACGAGTATATTTCGCAACTCGAAAAGTTAAGGAAAGAAGATACGGAGCGTCCCCTGTCTGAAATTGTAGACCAGTTGCTCGGAAAAGAGCCGGAAGCAGAAGAAGAAGCAGAGACGCAAGAATCATTTGAGTACAAGAAGATCGAAGAAAAGAGCATGATCGTGCCGCCTTCGGACGAGTAAGATTGAGCAGAATAAAGAAGCCGTTGGAATTATCCGATGGCTTTTTTCTTTTGCCAAAAATCCCAAAAATATTTCAAAACGTGGTTATAAATTTAAGCCTAATGCTCAAGTTAGAGTGTAAGAAAGAGAAAGGAGCTTGAACAAATGAAGTACAACGAAATGAAAGCTACGGTTAATGGAACTACTTGTGACGGACGGAAATTCACAGAAGAACTTACTTTCACGCTAATTCCTCCAAAAGACAACAATCATTACGGAACAGGGTATTACATGAACGTAAAACAGGAAACAAAAGATTATCCTCGTCAAATGGTTGATTGGGTTGATGTTCGATACGAACGCACGACCGATGTTGAAATCCTTGCAAGCAGATGGATTGAAGGTCATTACGGAAAGAACGCAGAGGAAGTAACGAAGTGGTTTGAACAGGAGGATTGACGATGGCAAGAGAGTGGAAACTTGGTAAGGACATGATTCTCGATGACAACATTCTTGACCCCATCACCTTTGATGAACTGGTGATGACGGTTAGATGTAATTGTAGCGAGATAAACGAGATGGCGGTAAGAAAGACCGCAAGGGAAATTCTAACGTATAAGTTGGAAGATTATTTCGACCTACTGGAACGGAACATTAAAGAAGTTATTGCAGAAGTGAACAAGCAGAAAGGAGTTGAGTAAAAACATGGAAGCAATTGAAAAGAGCAGAGAAACAAAGTACGAAGAACTGATTGAGAAGGTTATCGATTGGTTCAAAGACCACGAAGAAGCGTTCATCGTTTGCATTGAGGAACTGGATTCTTGGAACGGTTATCTCGGTGATGATCGGTATGAATCGATGGAACTGCTGAACGAGATTTATAGTGACGTTGAACCGATGGAACTGCTGTACAGAGCGTTCTATGGTCACGACGAGGACGATTGGACTGAAACGAGTTGGGGAGAAAAGAAGTATGCCGAGTTTAATCCGAACCGAGACTTTTTCCGGTACAACGGCTACGGCAATCTCGTTTCTACCGACTACAGGGATTATTCAGACCACTTGGACAGCTACTTCGTGGAAGAACTGATTAATAACAGGAATCACGTTTCGTGGGTTATCAATGACTATGACGAGCTTGTTGAATTGCTCGATCAAATCGAAGCGATCAACGACGATATTGACGAGGACGAAGAATGAGAAAGCTACATGTTGCATCGAAGAAGGTGTTTCGGGAACTGGTGAGTGCAATCGAAACGGACAAGAATTGGAAGGACACAGTTTACGAGATCGTGAATGAAAACGAAATCGTATTCGAGAGCGACAACTGCGCATTACAGCTATGTGAAATGCTGAAACGAAAGAACAAACGCGCTTGGACAACAAAAGCGTGAAACATCGTGAAACAAAAAAATTAAAACTCAATTTAGTAAAATCAAGAAAAAACAAAAAAGAAAAGGAGAAAACAAAAACACTATGAAGAAACTGAACGTTAAGGTAACTTTTATCGAGGAAGCACTTGGAACTGCATCGAACGACCCGAACATCCATGCGGAGTATATCGCAAGCAAAGCACCGGATGCGCAGAGTATTGCCGAGGAAATCGAAGCTGTCGGCGTTGATGGCGTGATTGAAAAGGGAATGACCGTATTCCCGAAGGACGAGAACGGAAATCCGTTCTTCTGGGACTATCAGATCAAAGGATTCTTTAAGGACACATGTTCTGCCTTGCAGAAGTGCAAGAATGAGGAATCCGCAAAGCACACGAACAAGATCAAGGCGTTCAAGAAGATTATCGACGGTGACATTTTCGTGTTCCCGCGCAAGATCGGAATTAACATGAACGGCGGCAAGATCGGGAACTGTCAGCGTCCTCTCCGCGCACAGACCGCAATGGGTGAACGTGTTGCTCTTGCAAATTCCGAAACGATTCCGGCGGGTAGCACAATCGCATTTCAAATTGTGATGCTCGATGATGCTTTGGAGAACGCCGTTAAGGAGTGGCTTGCATACGGAATGTTGAAGGGCATCGGACAGTGGAGAAATTCTTCCAAAGGCAGATTCGTGTGCGAACTGTACGACGAGAACTTTAAGAAGATCGAAACACATTCTGCATTCGAGTTTGACGAGAACGCATTTTCCGAATGGGCTAACTGCGCATAACGCAAAGGTAAGGCTCTGAATCGTGCGGACTTGAAATGCAACGGCTCGGCTTAGTTCTGCCCCGCCACGGCATTGAGCAGACAAGAAACGACAAGCGTAGCCACGGCAAAGATATGCGAGGAAAGGCAACGGCTATGCGAGGAAAGGCAACGGCGTTGAATTGAAATGAAACGACAAGCAGCGGCATTGATGGGCGGCGATTAGCACGGTGGGGCATGGACGGAATCGCAAAGGCATGGCAAATCGAAGATTGGCAACGGTTAGCAGCGGCGCGGACATGCGGCAAGCGGCGCAGCAACGGAACGGCAAAGCGGATAGATGCAAGGCGAAGGAATGGACTGGCAGTGAACAGCTACGGCATAGCTCGGAAGAACAGAGACAGCAAAGGCAAAAATCATTATAAGGAGAGGACACAATATGGCAAACATGGCAGTAATCGAAAAGGCGTATGACACAATTTATGACTATCTTATGAACAAAAGTCCGAACAAAGAGGGCTACAAACAGCTCTTGGAGCGAGACGTAAAGGTAAGCGACGGAATCTATCTCGAAGATGCGTCTCTGTACGGAACGCTTCTTGATCTTCGAGAAGCAATCCGAGAAGCAACCGCAAAGTCGAGTGGAACACAAAACGTCCGCAAGGTAATGCAAGATATTCTGAAGTACTCGGAGAAATCGGGCAGACAGTTGTTCTTGCAGAAAGCGTATAAGGATGATGACGGCTACACGATGGTCTGCGATAGTTACAGATTCGTTCGCACAAAAGACAATGTTGATCTTCCGTTGCTTGACGAGAAACGTGACGGAAAGTGGATTGACTGGAAGCGGATTGTTCCAGACGTGAACGAAAGGCGAGAAGTCAAGCTCCCATCCGTCTCCGAAATCAAAGAGTTTATCAAGCTGAACAAGAACAATCGGCAGTATCTCGATAACAAGAAGCTCGTTTACGTTCTTAAAAACGATAACGGTGAAGCGATTGCGGCATTTGATGCGAAATGGCTCAAAGGTTTGATCGAAGCCGTTGGAGACGAAGCAAAAGGATATGTGAGCGACAAAAAAGCGCGAATCAATCCGATGGTGATTGTGAACGGAGACACGATCTGTCTTATCTGCCCCATCCGTTTAGAGAAATCTCATTACGATTTCCGTTGGGAAGATGATATTGTGGAAGCGTGAAACGTGTGAAACAAATTTTGAGTTGAAAACGACACTCTCAATATGTCAGTATTGTTAGTGGAATAAAAAAGAACAAAAAAGGCTTTACTTTTTGAACAAAGTAAAGTAAGATATAGGTGCGGATTAGATTATGACAGAATTGACTTGGCATGGTAAGAACCGCATAAAGGAGCGTTGTGGGATTCCGAAACGCGCTTCCGAAAAACAGACAGAAAGAGCGTTTGAAAAGGGAATTACACATTCTGAAACAGCGGGAAGTCTTAGAAACTATTTGGACGGTGTGTTTCTAAAAGAAGGTACAGCAAACAACATTCGGGTGTGGGATGGCATGATTTACATTTTCAAGGATAAAAAACTTCTGACAGTGTACTCTCTCCCATCCCGCTTCCGAAAAACTGAACTTGCAATTATGCGTAAGAAAAAGCAAAAAGACGGTTATAAAAACTCCGATGATGCTCAAGTATAAGCGAAAGGTGGTGAGAAACACATTATGGCGAACAATAGTGTTAAGAGCGTATCAGAAGCTCTGAAATCGTATTTAGCATCGTGCAAGGCAAATGGTCTTGCAAGCGGAACAATTGAGAATTACGAGCGCGTGGTGAGCGAATACATCCAGTTTTTGAACGATAAAGGCTACGAGGAAGCGACAATCGGTTCTGCATCTGAATGGAAGATCGCAATGGACGAAAAAGGCACGAAGATCACGGTCATTAGCTCGAAGATGGGTATGGTTCGTTCGGCAATGGAATGGATGAAGCAGATGGAAATGATCGAAAAGAATCCGTTTATTCCGACCGTTATGCCGTCGAGAAAAGCGGTAAACGCCGTAAAGAATAGACCTTACGAACACGTTCTTACGACGGAAGATTTCAACAGGATCATTCACTCCGGGAAGCCAAAGGCTGTTTCGGAACTGAACTGGAAACGCAACAGAGCGATTCTGATTATGTTTCTCACCACCGCTTTGCGGAACTCAGAGATGCGCGATTTAACTCTGAACGATCTCGATTTCAAGAACGGAAGCATTTCTGTAAAGCACGGAAAAGGCGATAAGGCGAGAATTGCAGCGTTTCCGCGAATTGCACAGGAAGCTGTTGAGGAATACTTGGAGAGCGGATATAGACCGAAAAATGTGAGGAACGGTGATTACCTTTTCGGGACTGTTGACTCGGACGGAAAATGGAAACAGTTTGATCGTGCTACGCTTACGCAACTCGTGGAAAGAAACGTCCGTCTGATTACTGGAAAGAAGTCGATGCGTTCACACTCGTTGCGGCATGGAGCTGCCACACAATACTTTGCGAGAGGGCTTGACGTTTCGAGCATTTCCGATCTGCTTGGACACGCTTCGGTCAATACCACGCAGATTTACATTGAAAAGCTCAATCCGAACATGCCGAGCCAAAAGGCAAACGAGCTGTTCGATGATGTGCAGAACGTGAGGTTGGCGTGAAACAGATAAGCGATAAGAAGTACGATCAATACGTACAGATGCTTGATGATAAACGCAACGGACGCAATTTGACGTTTGATGCGCTCGAAATAATTGTCAAGGCAAACAACTTCGACGCAGAGAAAGTCGGGAAAGATATTATTGAAGCATATTGGAGGATCAAGAAGAAAAAATGAGTAGCATTGTGAAAGATACTATGCGCGACTTGCCGTGGAATATGTGCATTAAAGATGAAAAAGACTTGATCCTTTGGCGGATCGCTGTCAATCTTGCAGAGATAGCGGAACAGCTTGGAGAAATGAACGGATATGTATTCGACAGGGAGGACAAAGGTGAAGAAGTATAAAGTATGGGTTTGTCTCGAATGTGAATACGACGATATTGAGGCAGTGAGCGAAGAAGAAGCGTTCGTTATAGCGTCTGACGCTGCTATGGACGGTGGATCGTGGCAATGGAGCGTCGAAGAATTGGAGGACGAAGATGAATAACGAAGAACTGATTAAGGCGTTGCGGAAATGCGGGAAACAAAGCCCCGACAGATGTTGGGATTGCGAATACTATGACCGCGAACCGTGGTGCGAATCCGCGCTTGCGAATGATGCCGCCGACGCGCTCGAAGCGGCTGAGAAGCGGATTGCGGAACTGGAAGCGGACAAAAAGACTTTGATAAAAGTAGTAAAAGACAAGTCTGAATTTCATAGTACGAAAGACGCTATGAGAATCGCGGAACTTGAAGCGAAGTTGCCGAAAGAGGGCGAGTGGATTGAACTGTCAGATAGAAACGAGCGCAAGTATTCGCACATTTGTTCGAACTGTCACAGATTCAATATTCATGAAGGCGAGATTGAGTTTTACCACTACTGCCCGAACTGCGGAGCGAGGATGAAAGGAGAAAGACGATGACATTCGATGATTACCATGATGGAACGGCTTGTATTTTTCTTTTTCGATCTGATTTTAAGTCGGAAGAACGGTACAAACAATATGCAAGATTTCTGAAGCAAGACGAAAACGGCATTAGAATTAAAGTGCCGATTGACAGCGACCGCGCAAGGGTTGTAATCGCGGCAGAAAGGAAAGACGATGAGCAAGGATGAAAAGGCATGGACAGCTATGGTGATTCCGACAAGCGAATTGGAGCGTGATGGATTTGCCGGATATGCTGTAAAGCGGATGAGCGAAAAACTTGCGCTCGGCTTGCTCGATAAACTGTCAGACGGTAAGGAATATGCTGTTAAGATGATTTCGCCGCAGACGATTCCGAACATCGAGCGCGGAATGGCGGAGATCAGAACGGCGATGAGTATGCGTGAAATCGTCCGATGCAAAGACTGTGTGAACGCACAGCACAGAGAAATGGGGATGGTGTACTGCCCGCGCATGATTGGCTCATGGGTGGCAGATGACTGGTTTTGTGCGGACGGAGAAAGCATTCCGTGACGCGGTAGATTCTTTTGCTCTCGATGATGGAGAACCGTTAGTCAGAATATTCAAGGATTAAAAATAAGACGGTCTGAAATAGACCGTCTTTCTGCTATCAATATTGCGCTATTGGTATTATGCCTGTCCGTGATAGAACGTCTGTTTGTAGCCGCGCCACACCGCGCCATCCGAATCCACGATCATGACGCTGTGCTTGTCAACCGCAGATTGCACCGCCGCCGCGCATTTGCTGAAATAAGACGCGATCAGTTGTGCTTCTTCCGTTTGGGTGCTGACTTGATAACCGAGTGGTGCAGGCATGGCCGCTGTGCCATCGTTTTGTGCTTGAAATTCAAGAATGAAATAGGTTTGCATTGTTCTACCCCCTTATAAATACCAATACTCGATAATAGCGTTTGTCATTGAAGCACCAGCAGACCCAAACATATAGTAATTACTTCTCGCGTTTCCGTTTGCATCTGTGTATGACATGATAGACATAGCACCGCCAGAAATCGTACCGCAATCTGCCGTTATGATATTGACAATTTTACGTCCCACAATTTGGGATGGCATCGTCATTCTCGCAAAACCGTTTGAAGTGATGGTTATTGAGCCTACGCTTTCGCGGTAATACCGCATTCCACCATATGTATTCGCCGCAAGCTCATACGTTGTCAGCACCGTTTCTCCCGATGGTGCATCTGCAACGGCTTGTAGGGATTCGGCAACGAACCATCCTTGAATGTTCGGTCGAGTGTGCGCCTTAAAATCAACCGTTGTTCCGTTGCTGACAGACAACGAATAATGCACATCGATATATCCGTTACCGTTTCCATCTACCGTGTACCGAATCTTATCAACCCCAAGTATGGCAGACTTACTTTGTTCATTCACGAACGATACGTTTCCACTGTAAACCGCTAATAACTTGATTGAATGGACTTCGTTGTTCGCGTATGAGTATTCTCTTGTAATGTCAATATCTATCGAAAACGATACAGCCGCGCTACCAATCGCATTAATTTTAATAGCTCTATACCAACCCGCGCTTGACAACGTAGCAAAGCACCGCCGTTGTGTTACATCGAGGACACCGGAAAAAGTTGCATTTACTCCTGTAATATCGCCTGTGCCATTAGCATTAAAAGAATATTCGGTTAGAATCGTCCCGCCAGATGGAGCATCGGCAACGGCATCAAACGCAACAGGTGCAAACAACTTCATGTATTCCCACCAACAATGCACAGAAAAATCAACATATACCACGTTCGCTGTGTTCCCATCGTAATGTATGTCAACATACATTGTCGATCCACTTACCATCGCACGAACCTTGTCGATGCTAAAGGTTTGAGATTGACTGACCTCATTGTTGAAACGGAAGTAATTTTGAGCCGCGAACAACGTGACCTTGTGCAGTTCGTTCGTTGTCGTGTTTGTGACTCTGCCAATAAAGAACTCGATCTCAAACGGCAACACGCCCGAAGCCGCGTCGCTACTTGGTGCATCATACCGAAGAATCCGATACCATCCGTTACTATTCAGTACTGCATTACACCGCCGTTGCGTTATGTCGAGGACACCGTTGACGGTTGCGTCCGTCAATTTCGTTGGGACTTGCACATTAAGCAAATCCGGAACATAAACTGTACCGCTGCCACCTATCACTCCACCACGCCGAGTAATGTATGTACTCGGTTCGCCGGTTTTGTACATAGAGATGGCATCATTTATGCTTGTTGTCCCGTTTAAGTCACCGTTACTGTCATACGCATATACTTGTATATTTCCATACTCTTTATTATTGGTCGATTCGTGGTGTGTCAAGATAACCACACCAGTTTTCCTGTTTTGACTCCATTGTTTAAGTTGTGTGGCTTCTATTTTCGTGTATGCACCGTTAACAGTTTCGCTTAATGTGATTGTTCCGTCATCGCCAATG
>Ga0326512_10000282_pt1 | contig 43053 bp, 77 predicted proteins | sample 1_2617_0518_D_FD_203652 | JGI IMG/M metagenome (GOLD analysis project Ga0326512, IMG submission 203652) | Bovine rumen microbial communities from UC Davis, California, United States - 1_2617_0518 | ecosystem: Host-associated > Mammals > Digestive system > Stomach > Rumen | place: USA...
CGCCTTTCATTTATCTTATACTTTACCGCCGTTATACCCTCAAAGAGGGAGGTACCCGGCGGTAATGGGTACCTTTTATATAAAACATTCTTTTACAAATAAATAATTTATTACTTCTGCTGGGTCTAGGTCTGTGTTATCTTCTACCCATTCAAATATTTCTACCATATCTGCCCCATTGTCCATCATTTCTTTACATTCACATAATATTTCTTTTTTGCTCATATTAATCACCTATTTCTTCTACTTCATAAATATCTTTATTTAATTCATGAAAATTTCTTAATTCGTATGCTGTGAAGTACATACTTTGTACCATTTTTGCTGCCGCTTTTTCATTTGGAGCTTCTATTTCTATATCTCCGCTCATTGTTACATCTACTGTTACTACAAATTTTCTCATTTTTACCGCCTTTCTTATCTTAGAGCTCTAATTAAAGAGCTCTATTTAAATCTAAAATTTTTGATAAAACTTTTACAGCTTCATCATAATAAACTTTTTTGCTTTCATTGTCATAATCAGGGTCTTGTATCCTTTTAACCCAACCATTTAACATTTCTTTTAATTCATCGTTTGTCATTTTTTTACCGCCTTTCGTTTATTTACAATTCTATTATACCACATATTTTTTTATTTGTAAATACATTTATATTTATTTTGTTACAAAAATTTACATTATTTGTAAATACATTATTTCTCGTATTTTCTAACTATTATTGAGTTTAAATCATATTGACTAAATATAAACTCATTCTCTCTATAATCTTCTAAATAAATTATTTCTTTACAAGATGTGTTCAACAAAAGTTTCATACAAGTATTACATGGACTATATGTTACATAGGCCTTATTTATTTTATTAATATCAGGACAAAATAACAGGGCATTTTGCTCAGCGTGTATTGCTCTACATAAGTGTATGTTATTAGTATTTTTTCTTATACATTCTAAGCAATGCTCTTGACCTCTAGGGGGACCATTATAACCAGTGCTTAAAACTATATTGTTTTTATTTACTAATACACATCCTACTTGCCTAGATAAACAAGGAGAGCGTTTTGCTACTATTTTTGTTAACTCAATAAAATAATCATCAGAAGTTAAACGCATATAAGGTCTCTCCCAAATTTACTTTTATATTTATTTAATTCAACTACATCTTTTTCAGATAATGCTTTTAAGTAATGCTTCAATTCTAATGGAGAATCAAATTCATATGGGTCAAACTCTTTATAACTTCTTGCAAATGGTTTATTTAATACATCGATTGCTGATTCAAAATTATTTTCATATAAATGTCTTGAACCTGCGTTTAAATATAAATTTCCAAGTTTTAAATCGTGTAAACCTTTTTCTCTTAATAAAAGCATTATGCATCCTGTTAACATTGTAAAGTTGAACACATCGTATGGTACTCCTAACCAAATATCAGAACTTCTCATATTATCTATGCAATGTATTTTATAATCTCTTATTAACCATTGAATGGATATAGTGCATGGTATATCCTTAGAGGCACGAGGATTTGCTCTCCAAATAGTTAATACTGCTTGCCTAGTATTTATATCATCTATTAATGAATCAACAACATAATGCAACTGGTCAACTACTCGTGGTCCATACGCACCTTTAAAATAAAATCCATCGTCTGAAAATGAACTTATTGCTTTTGAATAATCTTTAATAGATTCTACATCATTTCTACCATCCATAATCCACCAAGCTTCGCGAAACATAAATCTATAACCTAATTTACGCTCGATAACCGACAATATAGGGTTATGCATATCTATTTGCATTTGATTGTTTAATAATTCTTTTATAAGCAAATTTCTTGGTTTACTAACTAAATCAGAATCTATTATTTTTTGTAATGTTTCTAACCAAACTCCATTCATCTTTTATAAATCTCCTTTTTAATTTCATCAAAAATATACTCATAATAAAAATCTAATTTTTCTGTTAAATCACGATTATATATAATAACTTTATGAGTTTTCACATATTCAATATATTCTTTAATTATTTGCTGCATGTCATCAAACATTTCATAACGTTCATTTTTTGTGTTTTCAAACCATTGAACGCCTCTTTCTATATTCGATGGTATACATATTACAATTGGTATGTGTAAAGATTTACATATTTGATTAAATACTTCTAATTGCCATGGCCATTTTGTACCATTTCTAAAAACTTTAGCATAAATATATTCTGATATATGTAATCTATCAATGATTACAAGGTCTTTTTTAGATAATTTATATGCTTTTCTTAATAATGCTGCATGATATGTAGGAATTTTATCTTTAAATCTATATGTAGCATGCAATATTATACCTTTATGATTATTTAATTCAATCAACTTATTGGCTAAAGTTGTTTTTCCTGAAGCATCTGGTCCGTCTAATATTACTATTCCTTTAAACATTTAACACCTCATTTAAATTTGGTGATGTCCACCCTTCTGGTTTACAAGCATCTTGTTCTGTTCCACGATTCTTGACGCCTCGTTTTTTTGCCATATTTTTCTCTTGAACCATGTTCCAACATTTTTCAAATTGTTCTATAGTTATCCCCATTTCATAACACCTACCTAAAGCAAAATAAATTAAATCTATCATTGCGTCTAAAGATTCTGCTACATCATTTTGATTGTTTGCCAATGTAAATTCGTGTAGTTCTTCATACATTGCAGTTAGAGCAAATAATAATCTTTCTCTATTTAATACTGAAAACTTTTCTGGTTGTTTTATACCAATAATTTTTTCATTAAACTCATAAACATCTTTAATTAATTTCATGATTTTCTCCTTATATTTTATACAATAATTCTTGAATCATATTGTGCCGCATATTTTCTAACTCTTCTTCTCTACACTCCAAAAATTCTTCAACTTCATCGTTTATTCGAGTCAATTCTTTTATTTTTTCTTTATTAGCATTTAAAATATTCGTACATTTTTCTCTAGCATCCGCTAAATCTTTTTCAATTCTATTATTTATTTCAATTATACCTTCTTCAAAACTAATTTTACGAACAGGTTGAATTGCTTTAGTTTTCAAGTTTTTGATTTTTAATTCAAACGCTTCTTTTAAAGACTTTTGAATTCCTTTGCATAAATAACCATCTTTTAAATATCTTTTAAAATAAAGAAAATAGTTATAAATAGCAGAGTTTGTGAATTTATTTCGCAATAAATCTATTTCCTGTGCTTTTTTAATTATATCCTTTGGTCTACAATCTTGATTTTTCCAATAAAAATCAATTAAAAAAATAAATTCATCTTTTGTTTTTCTTTTTTTCATATTAATTCCTCACTTTCTAAAACTATTATATCATAAAAACTTTATTTGTAAATACATTATTTATAAATAAATTCATCTCTACTTATTTTATATCTATCAAAAAATACTTCCTTATTGCAATTATGTATATCAGAATGACATTGTAAACATACAGTAAATAATTTTTGATTTTTTTTGATAAACTCTTGCGTCCAAGTAGATGGCGTTATTGTTCTTTTTGTTGCCAAATCTTTTAAACATTTATGTTGTGTCAATTTATGATGAACTGTTAACATGTTTCTCCTGCCACATATTTCACAATATGGCTTTGGCTCATATGTGGTTTGAGTTGTCGTATCAAAATATAGTCCACTTTCTAAATAATATGATTTTTTCATTTTATAACATCTCCAATATAAATATTTAACTCTGATGCCAATTGAATAAAATAGTTTATAAGCTCTGTCATCTCTGATACATCAAACTTGCTTGAACCTATAAATGCTTTAATAACTAGCATATTTTTGCCGTTATATTCTCTTGATTCACAAATTTTAACTGCTCTAAATGTTTGTTTTACTGACTCTAATGCTTCTGGTAATATCATTAAAAATTCAAATTTCGCGTTTGCTTTTTCTAACCCATAAGCATATACATCCATTTCATCATTATTAGTTTCTTTTGCAATTCTTGATATAATCTCCCACATTAATTTATTTTGCTCAATTGACCTACAACTACGATATTTTTTAAAGGTGATATTATAAACTTTTCCTAGTTCTAAATCATTTCCTTCTTGTGTTTTAAGTACTATAAATTGGTCATCTAAATTAAATACTTCTGCTTGTAAATTAATCATTATGCTATAACCTTCACGTTGAAGTCTAAATACTTTTTGTCGTTATATTCTCTTTCAGAGAAGTACCCACCAACTGTTAATAATGTTCCTTTTTTTAATTCTCCAATTTTTTCTGCTAATTCTCCCCAGCAAATACAATTTAACCAAACCGGGTCATCGTCTTTTTGCTTTTTAAGCGGTATAGAAAATGTAGTTTTGCAAGAACCTTTTTCAAAATATTGAATATTTGGTTCTGAAATATAACCACTAAACCACTTTAATTTTAATTCAAACTCATTAAATTTTTCTTCCATTTTAATTCTCCTTATATTCTATTTTTAATCCACTTCTACAAAATTTATATTCTTGCGATGGACTCGTTATCCTGTTGCCCATTGTAATTTTAAACAACTCTGTTTCAATACCTAAATTTTGACCTATTTCGTTTTTAAGTTTTTCTTCAATTTTTTTCTTTTTATCTTCCAAAGGTTTTGCTTCTGCTTTTATTTTGGCAATTTTTTCATTAAGCTCATTTAATTCTTCAATTAATGAATCTTCTAATTTTGATTTAATTATCTTGCCATTATTAATTGGTTTAAATTGTTTATAATATTCCACATCTTCTGTGAATTTATAACAATAAGCAAGTATTTCATCCTCTTTCATTTGTCTTTCATATTCAAACCACTTAAAGTCAACTATTTCATCACCATCACAAAATGCAACTGCTATATACGATTTCTTTCTCTTTGAAAGATACATATTAAATTCTAGTTGAGATTTGTATCCTTCTGGTATTCCATTTTGCCATGTTTTAGATTTTATATCTGTTGTTTTTGCTTCAAACACTGCATTATCAGAAGTTATACCATCTACATGACATCTTAACTCTAAACAATGTGGTTCTTTTTCTCTAATAAACTCTTTTTGTTTATCTTTAACTTTTAAATCAGTTTCTTTTTCAAATAATTCTATAACAGAATCTTCTAATTTTTCCCCGCGTCTAGTAGCACTATTTCCTTCAAATGTACTTGCAATAATTTGTGCTTTTTCTAAAACTAAGTCTATTCTTTTGCTATATGGATTAACCTCCATAATTGTGCCAAACTCAGACCCTCCTATACGTTGAAGTCGTTCTTCTTTAGTTCCTATAGTTTTATCTTTAGTCATTTAATACCTCATCAATTTTTTGTTCTAACCATCCACATGGAATAATTATACCTAATTCTAAATTGTCTTTTGCCACTTTTTGTATTTCTTCAAGACAATTCTCTAATTTTTTATTATATTGAGTTAATCTTATACTTTTCTTTGCCAATTCTGCTATTTGTTTTTCATTTAAACCTCTAAAATATTCGTCTTGAAAAGGTTCTAAACGTTTTTCAAGTTCTTGACAACAGTATTCCATTGAATCTGCATTTTCTTTTGCCAATCTTAGTACTTCATTATATTGTTTTAATAAACTATTATACTGTTTTACGTTTATTTCATTTTTTCTCTCTAACTCATTTATTTCATCTATACTAAGCATTTTTCTTTTCCTTTTTACTTTTTTTGTAACATTCACTGCACATTTGCCAATGTTCTAATGCTCCTGATGTAGTTTTCTTTCCACAAACTGGACAAACAATGTCTTCTTTTTTAGTTTCTTCTTTTTCTTCTTTGCCGTGTTTATTAATTGCATCAGGGTCTTTTACGTCATTTATAGCAAATAAACCGTTTAAAGCATACTTACGACTATATGATGATGTTGCTCCTGTTATTTGAGCCTCATCCATACCTTTTTTACTTTCAGGTTCTCTTGCAATTGCTGTTGTGTACGTTAATTCTTTTCCATTTTCATCCCATAATTGTGCAATCGCTTTAATATAAAATCTGCCATCTATTGCAATAAGTTCATCTTTTAAAGTTAAAATAAGATTTTGTTCTTTTAATAATGGCTTTACTGCCTCTAGAATATCTTCACAGCTTCGATATTGGTAACCACCATAATCATTAAATTGTGCCTTTGGAGCTTTCAATTTTTGTTGAATCTCAAGTAATCTTTTCATATTAATTCCTTTCTTTATATAATTTTAGTATAACATAAAATATTTTATTTGTAAATACATTATTAAGAATTTGTTACATTTAATTTTATGATACTCTAAGACATTTTATAATTTTAACACATTAGTTTATATTAGTTTTTAAATTAAATGCAATCTCGTGCATCTCGACAACCTCAGATTTTTAATTTATTAATCAGCACTCTTAATTTTTTTTCATATTCTTCAAAAGTTTTGCATTCTTGCTGAAGTTTTTTCTTTTCAAACTCATATTGTTGATATTTATCCATTTTTATCCTCCTATATTTTCTAAAACTCTTTTGTTTGCATTATAAAATAAACTTATTTTTCCACCACTTGGATCTCCTATTGAAAAATTTTTGACTTTTTGTATATGTATAATTGGATTATTATTTAATTTTTGTGTAAAATTATCTCTTTCACGATGTACAATGATTCCATAATCTGACATATTATACCAATCTCCAGAACCAGATATACTATACATCGTAGGAATAGTTTCACCATCTGGTTTCTTTGGATGTGCTACAAATATAACCAAAATATCTAATCTTTTTGCTAGAGCACATAATTTTGCCAATATTGAACCTATATATTTGTCTTCTCTATCTTTATAATCATTTTGTAATCTATTATATGGGTCAATCACAAGAGTTTTAATTCCATGCTTCATTACTTCTAATTCTGCACATTTGCAAATATCATCAATATTCCACATTCTGTTATTATCAAATAAAATAAAATGTTCACTTATAAAGAAAAAATCATCAGTACATAATATTTTTTCAAATGCTTTATCTTTATTTTCATTTACTAACTTCCAAAATGGTTGTTGGTTATACATTTCATAAATCGTTTTATAATAATTGCCCATGGTATTCTCAAATGATGCGATTAAATGTTTAAAACCATATTTTTTTGTTAAATTAACTAATAGATTGTCTACGAAGGTTGATTTACCCCTTGATGGATATCCACTTACTACCATTAAATATCCAGTTTTTATTTTGATTATTTTATCAAGATTATCCCATCCTGTGTTATAAAAGTTTTTATCTTCTCCAAACAATTCATTATAAATTTCATCCCATTTTTCTTTAAAAGTAACAATTCCATCTGTTCCAACGTATTCAGCTTCATTTATATATGTATGTAAATCTTCACCAGCAATTAATGCTTCATTAGCATCTTTATACTTGCCCCATTTTACTATTTTGCATTTATCTTTAGGAAATCTGCTAATTAAATTTTCTCTTAAACCATGCCCTACCTCGTCATTGTCAGTGGCAATTATAAAAGTTTTAAATTTTTCTAAAAATTCATTGCTACAATTACTCAAACATTCTAATTTTTTATCACTGCCACCTTGTGGAACAGAAACTGAATTAATTCCTTGTTCCGCTAATGACAATACATCAATCTCACCCTCAACTATTATTAAATTTTCATCATCTTTTACGAAATCTATACCAAAAAATGTTTTTTCTGAATCCTTTGTTTGAGTAAAAGTTTTTTTGCCATCGCCTAAATTTGTTCTTGTTTTAACATTAACTAGAATTCCGTTTTTATAATATGGGAAAATAATCGTATTGTTATCACCCAAGCTTATGTTATATTTGTCAAGAGTATTTTCACTTATACCACGTTTGGCAAAGTATTTTATTAATGGACTTTTGTTTTCTTTACTTTTAAAATTTGCTGGTCTATTATATTGTTTGTGAAACTTACTTTCTTCATAAAATACTGAGCCAGTCCAACCACAATGATGACAATAATATAAAATTGCGTCTCTTTCAAAGCTTACAGTTAAACATTTATCTGATTTATTTTTTCTTTTTTCTGAGCATTGAGGACAAGTTTGCTTACCTGTTTTATCTAAAGTTATTCCTATTTCATTTAATTTTTGTCTATAATCATACATTACCATGAATTACCTCTATTTTTTTCTTCCTCTTCTTTAACCAATTTTTTATATACCCAATTATGTTTACCTAATACAGCATAATGGTCTTTATATTTTTTGCCACTTGATTTAATATATGTTGATAATGTTTCTATTGCGTTTGACAGATGATGACAGTATATTTCCTTTAGTTTTTGATACTGTTCATCAGTTAATAATACATTGGCAAATTCTCCATAAGATTTTTTTTCTTTATTTATTTTTTTTATTTCTTGTTCTAGTTCTAGTTCTTGTTCTTGTTTATAAGGGATAGCGCCTACATTAGCGCCTACATTAGCGCCTACATTAGCGCCTACATTAGCCTTCTTTTTTCCAGTTGGATTGTTGCTTATACCACCAATAGAGCCACCAATTCCTCTTAATTTCATTAAAGGTAATAAACTTTTTACAACAATTTGTACATATTTATTTTCTTTATCTAAATCAATTTTACCGCTGAAGCCGTATTCTATCAGTATTTCCCATGCTCTTCCGCGGTATTTTTGCGGTATTGTATCGATACTTTCTTTAAAATTTGGAAATATCCAAAGAGCTTTATTTTGATTTTTCTCCATTATAATATTCCTTTTTCTTCCCAAAAATATATAAATTTATCTGCCAATTTTCTCTGTTTTTCACTTAAATTGTTATTAATAGAAAAACTTGCCAAACCAAAAATAACTGGCAACGATGGTTCATTTGGCGGTAAAACTCTGCAAAGATACATTAAAGCATCTTTATATCTTATATCACCGTCTTTATTTCTTACTGGTTTGTAAGAAACTATTCTTTTTGTAACTATTTGTAGAGGATATCCTCGTTCTAATTCAATGGTCTTTACTTCCATTTTTCCTCCTTGTACAGGTGTATTAAATTAGCTAAAAACAATACACTCTTAGTTTGTATTCATCTTGGAAAAAAGATAGGAACAGGAAGTCCAAGAACTCTTCTTTTTGGTATAAGTAGCTAGCTTTTACCTAGTTCCTATCCAAATTATATTATAAATCAAAAATTTTGTAAACAATTAGTTTGGTTTTCCATATTGCCATAAATATGGATTTGCTTCGATATAATATCCATTTTTCCACCTTTGCCTATAAGTTGTTGTATAAAACCAAAATATTTCATTATATAACTTTTGTTGTCCTGCTATATCTAATTGTCCATTAAATAATTTTTGACCATATTCACCTGATATGGCAAAAGCATAAGCATCTTCTATACATTCTAATGTATTATTTAAACAAAAATCTTGCCCATATTGAAAATTCTTTTCTTGCATGGTAAATTGTCTTGTAGGTTTTTTATTGTTATTAATTTTAAGTTGATTTAGAGTATTTTTGAATTGTAAGTTTTTATAATACATATCATCAGCATCTTCTTCTATATTATTAGCATTTACTAAAGATGAAGAAAGTACTAATAAAACTAATAGTGTTAAATATTTTTTCATATTAATTCCTTTCTGTGACACTCTATGACACTTTTTATATTTTTACAATAATTTATATGTAATTTAAAATTAGATTCACTAGAACACGCCTAGACAACCTCTAGTTAATTATTTTTTCTAATCGATAATAAATTTTTCTTAATTTATCAATTCCATCTTCATCTAATGTAAAAATTTCACCATATTCTATTCCATTTTCACCTTCAAATATGGTATCAATAGTTTTTAAATTACCTAATAAATTATCGAAATCTTTTAAAAGTAAATCTAAATCTAAATATTTATCATTTAATATTTGAATTAAATTATACATTTTATCCTCCATATAAAACTTTAAAATCCAATGTACTTATTAAACAATAGCTGCCAATAAAAAATAACCATGTTGTTATTTTTGCTAATAATTCTCCAATATTATATGTTTTCATATTAATCTCCTTTAAAATACTTGATAAAGTTTTTCTGTATTTAACACTTTTACTTCTGGATAAACTTGAATAGGAAGTTTGTCTTCGCCGCCTAATACCCACCATAATGCGCAAGCTCTTTGAAATACTCTAATATTCTCTCCACTTGCACAAATAAAATCATCAGACAAAATATGCTTTACATATTTTTTAAATTGTGTTTTAATTTCTTTTTCTGTTCTCATATTTTACCGCCTTTCTATTAATTCACAATACTATTATACTACATAAAAGTTTATTTGTAAATACATTATTTACAATTTGTTACAAAAATTATACTTTAGTATTAAACCTATGGTATAATATAATTATGGTAGATATTAAATTTACAATACCTTTAAAACCTATTACAAAAAAGAATCACATGCAATTTGGCAGAAATAAGTATACTGGCAAAACATTTGTAAAACAATCTCCAGCATATGAACAATATGAAAAAGATTTTATGATTGTTTGTCCAAATATTGATACTATTGATTTCCCTGTAAACGTACAGGCAATTTATTATATGCCAACTAAGCAAAGAGTGGATTTAATCAATCTTCATGCAGCATTACATGATTGCTTAGTTAAAAAAGGTGTACTTTTGGATGACAATTGCAATATAATAGTATCGACAGATGGTTCAAGAGTTTTTTATGACAAAGAGAACCCACGAACAGAAGTTTTAATATCATATTAATTCACACAAAAATGTTTTTATTAGTCTTTTTATAGACTATTTTTTTGCATAAAAATAGCAGTATCTTTCATTAGACACTGCTATAAAGAAATTAAATATGAAAAAATGAATGAGGTTAAGCTATTTTTGATGCATTAATACACTTCTTATTTCATAAACAGCTTTTAAAGTCATTTCCATTTTTACATCTAAAGCTGTTTGTGATTTTTCAAGTTCAGCTATCCTTTCTTCTGCTTTGGTTACTCTTGGTGGTATGCCTGACATAGTATTTACCCATACAATGGCCATTATTACGAGTGACACGATGCTTATCATTGGTGTAACTAATTGCAAAATTTGGTATTTACGTCTATCAGGTGTCATCTACTCCACTCCAATCCCCAATCACAAAATATTTTTTGATAAATATTAATAAAGAAACACATTATTTTCCTTCTCCATTTGCTTACTCCTGCTACAGACAATAAAGCTTCAAATATTTGAGTTGAAAATTCGCGCCTGTAATCTATTATATACTTATTTAAACATAAATAATCATGTATAAGTGATGGAGTTCTATATTTTGGATTAGTTTTAGAACCAATTATCCACCAAAATAATCTCGGAATTGTTGCCCCGTCCCACCTAAACAATTTTGTTATTGTAAATTTATACATTTTTGACTTTTTTTTATCATAAATAGCTACTTGTAATGCAGTACAATTAATAAATGGATATCTTTCAATCAAATCTTTTTCTTCTTGTACCATAGATGGCAAAGGTTCTAACATATGAGTGTTAGGCTTATGATTAAAAAATATAGTAATTTTATCGTCATTATACCATTTTATCATCTTAAAACTTTATCCTAAATTCAAATCCTGTAATATCCCTATCTTCGTCGTTAAATATTGGAAGAATCCAAAAATGTTTTAAAAGAGTTGCTAACCATCCCACAATAAATATGATTAGCAACTTCTTCACTATTTGTTTTCCTTTTTAGCAATAATATTGAGCAACAATGCTTTGATATCTTCTTCGACTCTGTCTAAAAATCCGTCAATATTCTTTTCAACAATCTCTTTTGCTGAAAGTTTGTACTTTGGCATCTTTTTAATGATGTCGTTTACAATAAACTTTAAAAACAATCTTTTAAGCATTATAACCTCCTTAAGATAATACAACTATTGCTGTATCTGCAGCAATTTCATTTAGTTTAATCCATACTACATCTCCTGTGTGATATGTAAAATTAAAATTTATTTTTGCTGTAGTTGGATGACCTACAAAATCGTCACTAGGTTTTGAATTTGCTATTGCGACATTACTTTCACCATTAGCTTTTACATTTATACAATAAGTATTGCCATCTGTTAATGTTAAACTACCCAATGTAATTATATCTTGCCAATCGCCTTTTTGTATCTCAATATTTTGCGTTGCCATTATTTATTCCTTTCTGCTACACTGTAGCCTTATAACTAACTTCTAATCTTAAATTATCAATACTTGCTTGCGTTATCTCAACTATATTTGTGCCTGCTTGCGTAGTAAGTGGTTGTCCTGTTACTGTTTCGGTGGTAGGTGTTGCCAGTGGGTAGACAACGATTACAGGTGTACCTTGTGCATATTGGTCTGCAAGGTATTGTTTAAACCCACCAGCAGTTGTATAATTATTATCACCAACAACTAATCTTGCCCCACCAACAACAAATAACGCAATCTGTCCATTACCAACAGCAGCAGTAGATGCAGCGGTAATAGATTTATAGTGCGAACACAAAGTTGGGGAGTTATCTTGTGCTTTCATAACATTATCGATTAGATAAAACTTACTTGTCACATTAGATTGCCAATTCTCTGTACCATCCAGCACCTTAACCCCTACATTTCTTGCAACACTACCGTCAAGTACAGATTGTACATCCTGATATGTTCCTACCTTTAGCAACATTTCAGCCATTGCAGTACCTAATAATTCACCACAATATGCAGTAGTAAGTTCCGTTTGCAACCCACAAAATGCAATATACGCCTCACCGTTTTGTATCGTTATGCTGTTTTCAGAAGATATTCTAACTGATACTTTGTTTGCATTATAAATTTTAAATCTATGGTATGCGTCTGCTACAGGTGAATTTTTAATATAGATTTTACCAACTTCAACAGGAATTAAGTTAGACACATAATAACTTGTATCGGCAGCAAAATCGGCAATGCCGTAAGTATTATTAAGCAAATTGCTTAACCTGTATCCTGTTATGATACTTGTCGTATCAAACAAATTCCTGCCATGGATATTTATCGTTTCCACTGTGCCGTCTGTGTAAATTTCAACAGGGTCACTTACTGTATTACCCGCAACAAAAGTTCCTGTGCCTTGATTTATTAGGAACTGACCACTAACAAGGTCATACATGCCGAGTACATTATCGCTGTTGCGTTTGCAAGAGATTAAGTTGCGAACCATAACACCGTTATTGTAGATTTCAAACTTTGCTATCTTGGATGATGAATCGGTGGTTGCTGTTCCTAAGTTATTCAACGCAAACAAGTATATGCTTTGTGTCGCAGTCGCAGTCACGCACGTGTTCGTAACATCTATATCATAAAAGACATTAGGACTAATACCTGTGCGCAAGCCTGTCTGTGTTGTCGCACTATAATACCAAAGACTTCTGATTGTACGACCGCAATAAAATTGGTCTAAAGAAGATTGGTATGTACCTGAAGAACGAGAACCCCAACATAAAACAGTTTCAACCACATCTGGGAATGCAATCTTAGCAACAACACGCGTAGTTACATTCGGTATAATACCTGTATCAATATACTGTGTACCTGTACTTCCAATATAATCAAGCAAAGTATAACCTAAAGGCAAACCACTCGGACGTCTTGCTTTCACCACTCCATTATTACAATTGATTGGCAACGGTTGTTGAGGTGTAGGTACTGTCTTTTCGCTTTCTGTTATAGCAATAGGTAAATTGTCAATACTTCCAGCCGTTTGCGTTACAGGTGATTTGCTTAGGAATTGACCTGTTACAGTTTCAGTTGTTGCAGTTGCTAAAGGATACACGATTATAACAGGAGTGCCATTTGCGTATTGGTCTGCAAGCCAAGATTTTAGTTGTTCTACTGTAGTGAATTTATCGTATCTCGCATAAACTCTATAAGTATTGGTTGGGTGTCCTGCCTTTATAGATAAGTCAGGCATATCGCTTATACTATCCGTAGATAGCCATCCTTTAAAATGCGTGCATAAACAAGTATTCGGTTGTGCGAAACTTATATTTCCGTCAAAGCGGAAAGACGTACCTGTCAACGACCAATCTTCCGTACCATCTAATACCATAACTCCGATATTACGAGTTACACTACCATTCAACACTTCTTGTGTATCTTTATAATCACCTACTGTAAGCAATCTCTCAGCACTAGCAGTATTGCCTAAGCTATCGGTAACGACTTCTACTGTGCCATCTGTGTAGATACCAAGATTGTGAGCACTATTGTAGATTAAAATATTCTCTGTGTCTGTACCAATTGCACTTGTATAATTATATTGTATTCTAAAATACCCACAATCAGAAGGAATTACAAGCACTTGTCCTATATCAGCTGTTGTTTGTGCATTTATAAATGTTCCGTCTGGTCTATATTTGAATAATCTAAAAGAACCTTTCGGGTTTGTACTTGTGACCATAAAAGATTTTACATTAGTGCAATCTACCATAGCACTTACATTTACACCAGTATTTGTACCAGTGGTAATGCCATCTGATTGAGATAAGGTTTTATCGTGATACTCGGTTGAATATAAGTTTCTGTTTACTTTCAACACACCATTATTACATACAATATCCATAGGAGTATCAGGAGTAGGTTGCAAAGCTGGGCCACTTGACCATTCACCACTTATTGCAGTAAGGAATGTATTAGTTACTCTATCGTATATACCCGTTACTAAGCCTTGTAATTTAGTCGCAGGAATATAATCTGCTATTAATTGTCCTTGATTATCCCAAGCTTTGAACCCATAGAAATAAAAACCTTCACCTGCAAAGTCTATACTATCTCCCATATTGATAGCTTTTATCGCAAGAGCTGCTCCAGAGTTAGTACTAGACGTGAATGTATGTGTTTCTACTACTTCGCCATTTTTATAAAGCGTAAATACCTTGTTATTAAATACATATTTATAATGTGTATTATCTTCTACTCTATATGTAAGGTTGTATCTTTGACCGAATGCATCTGTAACTGTTGCATTATTACTTCCGTGTGAAAATATTAATCCCGCAGGAGATTGACCTGACCGACCACCTAAATAGGCTGCTGCATTATAGCTAATAGTAGTAGTTTGGAAATCTAATTCATAATGCCCATCATAAGTAGGTATAATATTAGTTAATAAATATGAATTTTCTTTCATCCATATAAATTGGTTTTGTACATACCCACTAGGCAAATTCCCTTGTTCACATCCACCTGATAAGGTAACAGTATCTAGATACTGTTCAGATAATAATTTTATATCACCGAATAATTTAAGGTAGTTAAGCCCATTTGCTAACGCATTAGTAAGCGTTAAGGCTGTGGTACCTGATAGGATTATGTCTTGCCAAGAAGGAGATTCACCACCACTATTTAACTCAAACCCACGTTTGTAGAACTGAAGTGTAGGTGTACTCGTGCCGTTGCCTATTATAAATTCTTTTACTGTGAAGTTAAATGTCATTTTGCTTGACTCCTTATTTCTTTATATACCTTATTGCCACTAAAGAAACGTAATACAGACTTAACCCATTTATTGTTCTTAGTTACATAATATAGTTTATGCTCAATGTTTCCCGTACTCTTATCAGTTGATACATACACATCATAATCAAATCCTCTGTTGCTACCGTGAATACATTTGCCGTAAGAAGTTAATTTTGTATATTTATATATCCCTTTAAAATTTATCGGGATTGGTATTCCATAATTAATCTTGTTTATCATCTATTACCTCTGGTTCTACCTCGTGTATAGCCTTCTGTAACTCGTGATAATCCTTAGTAACAAAGAACTTATCCCAAATGTCATTTGTAAATAATAGATACATTGTTTCAGATATTGGTATCTGTACGTTATTAATCAATGTGAATAGTGTATGCTTACGATAGAAGTTAAGTGCGTTATCGTAGTTATTGAGTGCTACTCTAATTTGTACAGGAGTAATATTAATTGTGTTTAATACGTTTTCTACAATTACTCTTAACTCTTTGCTATCTAAACCAAACGCCATAATCATACCATCAAAGAAATCTGAGCGTGTCATAGAAAGCTCTAATATGCGAGCCTTCTCTTGTTCTTTTTTTTCTTCTTCCGTATATCCCCAAGCTTCAAGAGCCGTTTCTGTTTCTCGTATCTCATAACCAAGCCCATGGTTATTTGTGACAATAAAATCTAATCTTTGTTGTTCTGTATAAGGTTTGTCTAATACATTTTTTATTTCCATAAATTTCTCCTTAACTTATATACCCATTTGCTTGCCACATAAACGGATAAGCATAAAAAGCCATGACAGAGTAGTTGGTGAAATATGCTCCAACTACACCCGTTGAACTCGTTGTTCTATGGTCTGTTTCTCTAAACGCTGTTACAATTGCGTCTGTGTACAAATTCGCACCAATAAAAAATTGATATTTGGTATCTCTGAATTCTTTTAAGAATACAACCGTTCCTGAAGCACCATAGCTTGTGCTAGCTGTTGCATGTCCGCCTTGTTCACACCAACCGTCAGAATATACACGATACCAGGACCAATCGTTAGAATATGTTTCTACAATATGAGGTTTTGTACAGTTACTTAAATCAATGTCTGCTTTTCCGTTCAGGTCAGTAGCAATCTCATCTATATCTACCTCTATATCTGTTTTTGTTGACGTTGCTATTACGATGTAGTAAAAGGCTTTTATAGTTTGCGGTTGAACAGTTGAAGAATGTCCGTATATTGAATTAGAACGTGAAGCGTCTAGATTTATGCCACGAATATATGCAGCAGTTCCGCCATCACCTGCATTGTTTGTATGAGTAGCCGCACTTTGATAAAATGCACCTGTAGCAGCAAAAGTTCCAAAAGTTTGGTTTTGCGTAGTTAAATAACCTGTTATATTCGGCAAACCTGCTGTAACTAAATCACCTAAAGCAGTTATGTCTGTTGTACCCTCAATAATACCTGTTATCTTTGGCAATCTTACGGTATTATTAACAGAATCGTAAACAAACTTACCGCATACGCCGTAAGTAGCAACAGAGGTCTGCCAATTTGACTCCGTCTCAAAAATTGCTGTATAATCTCCGCTATTATATAATCCAGCGATATAATCAACAAAAGCACTATAAGAGCCTGAACCACTTATTAAAGCTCCATCTAATAAATGTAATCCTGCGTCGGTTAAAGGAATAGCAGATGCTACAATTTCACCTATATTGCGTGTTGCACCACTTGAAAACTCTTCCCAACTATTTGTATCGGTTAAATTATTATTAATATTTGAATCAATTTTTGATACATATAATTTTCCCTCACCAATGCCTTTGCAAAAATCACCAGCATAATAAGTTGTGCCTGGGTCCCACTCTGGAACACCTTTTTGTAAAGTATAAGCCGTTTGATAACTTAAAACTTTACCAACACCTGTCATTTCTGGCAACGGAGGAAATTGCTCATTCGGCGTAACAGAATCGATAAAACCATTGCTCCAAGCTGGTAAGTTTTGAATTGTTGCAACATCTGTGGTTCCAACATATGTTCCAGCTAAAGCAGAACCAAATTGACCTATTTGCGGGTCATCTCCTGTTGCCGTTGCTGTTTCCCCAAAAATTTTACCTGTTATTCTTTGTAAATTGTTCATTTTTTATTCCTTTATAAAGTTATCACTTCTATGCTTATTTTACATCCAGTTGGTTTTAAAAGTACATTTTTAAATTGAGCTAATTCAATCAAATCTTTATATGAACTATCGTAATGATAAATTATTTCCATAGTGTTCCATGTGGTATAAACGTGGCCTTCTGACCATTTCCAAATAGCATCGTCTATATTTTTACAAGTGTGATTAATTGAGTTTTTGATAACTTTTAATTGAATTAATTTTCTAAAATATTCATCACCAATTTTATTAGCCTTTGCTCTAATACTTGCCCAACTTTTATATGTTAAAAATCCACCATTATCATCAGAAAAATTCGTATAAGTTGAAAAACCACCTTGCCATTCACTATAATCAGAATTTTTAATATTAGAATAATTTGGAAATGCTAAATATGGATGCGTCCATATTTCTTTAAAATAGTATCTATCTATTCCAACCCATTGTCCAACGATATCAAGTTGTGCTCCAATAGATTCTTCTATGTTTACAGTTTTTTCTTTTATTTCTAAAGCAAGATTATTAGCAAATATTAAATCTACTAAAAATTCAATTAATGCTCTATTTCGTTTAGAACCACGATACTGAATTATTAATAAGTCTGCAAAATATTTTTTTAATGTTGATAGTACATCTTCCATTATTCTATTACCGTTATATAAATTCTATTTTTATTAATCACAAATTCATCTTGAATAGATGACGCTGGAATATAGTTTGTCCAACTTCCAGCAGTATATGATATAGTTATTTTATCACCTACTGCAGGCGTTCCAATATATGATATCCCATAATTATTTATTTGTATTATATTGCCATCATACTCCCACCCATCAGAAGTGTATTCAAAAATATAACTGCCTGTTGTATCTCCTATTATATCTTGAAAAGTGGAACTAATAACACTTGCTGAAGTTATCCCTGTTGCTGTTATAGAAGCTGTAGCAGTTCCGCCAGATGAAATTTGAACATTTAAAGCATATCCATCATTACCATCAGCCGTCATTGCATTTGCACAAACTTGAGTAACTTTAGATGTTTCTGCATTTTCACCAATCAAATAAGTTAAATTGTTTACTATGTAATCTTTTATGCTATCATAATCCAATAATGTTATATTAGTTGTTACTTGTATGTCAAATTTTATATAAAGAGCTTTAATTATTGGTCTATCAAAGTTAATATTTATTGTTTGTCCAGCTAAAGTAGTTAATGGAATTACAACAGAACCTCGTGTTCCTTGTCCACCTTTATTTGCATAAATTATTTCAGCAATATCATCATTAGCTCCACCATCAACTATAACCCATAAAGTATGAGCAGGTGTGTTTGTTGAATCTGTTGAATTAGTATCATTATCCCAAACATTGCATTGAGTAACACCTTGCAAAGCAAGTATGTTGCCTAATATTGAGTCTGCATTATTTCCAGATGTGTTTCCTACACTTCTTTCTCTTCGAATTCTAAAATCATAATCACTTTCTGCTTCAGCACCTAAAGAAGTATAACCTTGTGAATTTATTACGCTCGTAACACCACCTACTATTGTGACCATATTAGTGATAGTTCCTATAGTAGGGTTTACAGGTCCTTGTTTTTGAGCTCTAAATTCTAATGATGTAGTACCTGCTAAAATAGTTGTAGTGTCTACTAAATACCAATTATTGCCTGAATCATCAGAAACTGTAAATGCTGAGGCATTTTCTTCATTAAAAGAACCATCTAAACCTTGCAAAGTAACGGTTTTATCAGTAGTAATATCAATATTTTGTAATGTCCAAGAACCACCTTTACGAGTTAAATAATTTAATTGATATTTTGTATCTTGTTGCGTGCTATCACATTTTGATGGGTCTGTGGCATTATAAACACTTGCTAACAACTCTCTAATTGTAGCACCTATATTCGATAATATTTCTGTAAATTGTCCATCTGGAGAATTACTTGCAAACGATATTTCCTCACCATTAGGACTATAGTTTTCTTGCAAAAATTCTTGAATTTCGGTTAATAATGTATTATAATCTTTTGTTTGTAAACCATCATAACCTAAAAAATCTATATTTGCCATTTTATCACCTTAAATTGCTTGCGAAAATTCTATTGTAATCTCGTTTTCACTATAAATTGTTAACACATTAACTGTACAAGTATAAACTCTATCAATAACATTACTATAAAATTCGGTAATGTTTATAACACCATTTCTATTTAAAATAATATTTTGTATGTCTTCATCTAAGTATTCTTTTTGATTATGATAGCCTAGTCTTACTTTCCAATCAATGCCAGCTTCTAAATCAAAAAAACAATCATTTTTAAATTCTTGTAATGCTGTTAATATATCTTGTTCAATTGATGATATTTCTTTTTTATAGTCTGTATATCCATGACCAAAGCAAAATTCTTCTTGTCCATCATCATTTTTTTGAATCGCTCTTATTATCATATTATTATTATACCAAATTTTTATGTGATTGTAAATTAAATATATAAATTGTTAAAATAAATGTCGCCAGGCTTATTCTGGTGCTTCTATTGAGGCTGTCCTGTTACACCTTGGCCTACTGTTACTCCTGAATGGATATGATGAAGCAAACTAATATTGCCAGCAACTATATCTCCAGTAGCTGTAATTGTTCCATTCACTTTTAAATCACCATCTATTTCTATGCCATTATTTGTTATTTTTATTCCTTTAGTACCATAAAACAAATGTAAACAATTTTCTATAAATTGAGCATTTGAAATGTTTGGTTGAGAAAACATTCCAGCTATAAATATTGCATCTGTAATAGAATGACTTCTATCATATGCCAATTGGTTTATGTCACCATTTATATACCAGCTTTCTAATTCTCTATCATTAAACAAAAGTAAACCACAATCACCTTGTTTTAATGGAAAAGATATTCCATTGTTAGCAAAACATATTTTGGCAGTTATAGGAGCATAATCTTGAATAATTTGAGACCCATCTTCCTTCATGCCTATAACCATTTTATTAGCAATATTTACTTTTACTTGTAATGAATCTCCATAAAATTCATCTACTATGGCAATTCTACAACAGTTTATCTCATTATATAACAACTTATCTTTAAAAGCATTAAGAATATTTAATAAAGTTGGTTCTTGCGTTAATAATTCATAATTTAACATATTCATCGTTTAGCACCACCTTTTCCCAAAGTACTTTGAACATGAATAATATTCCATTTTCTGTTGTAATATGTAAAAGTAGGCCAATTATTTTTAAACAAACTATTGTATGCATCAAAAGTATTAATAGAAGCAAATTTAAAATCTATAGCTGCACCTCTTAAATGAGCAGATTTTTCTTCACCACCACTATTTTTATTATTTTGTATTGAACGCCATCCACTAGTAACAATTATTTTTTGTCCTTTTAAATAGGAAGAATTTATAAAATTTTGAAGTCTATTTGCAATTATAATACAATTTTCTATGATTTGAGGAGTTATTTGAGCATATCTTTCATCATTAGTATTATCATTACCAATCATATTTTGCCACGATACTAAATTGTTTATTTTTTCTAAAGGAATAGCTCCATGGTATTTTCGTATATAATCATAAACTCCGCTGGTCCATTCTTTTCCAGGAGTTTTTACTTCTGTTTGAATAACAACCTTTTCACCTTGTTTCTCAGTTTGCTTAGTGATATTAACATTGCTGTTAGGAGTAAAGTTTACTCTTTGCATAATTAAATTTGTTATTCTTTGTCCACTTATAGCAGCAGATATTGTTCCTTGATGGTTTATACTATATATTTTATAACCATTATTATAATATTCTAAAGATGTAGTTTTTAATTGAGCAGCTTGTCCTATTTTTAAAGTAGGATTAAATACTGTTTGAGCATTAACCCAGAATTCTCCAACTGTTGGTACACTTAACAAGCCAGTTTTAGCACTTATTTCAATTGGACTTTCTGGTAAATGTTCATTATTATTTAACATTATCAAAGATGAGTTATCTACAAATGTATGGTTATTAGTTATTTGATTTAAAATTTGTAATGGCGTACCATAAAATGTTGTATCAGTTTTAAACTCACCTTCTAATGTGCCTCTTGTTTGAGGCTGTATATATTTTAAATTGCTTGCTATGTTTTCAAATGCCTCTATAAATGTTGTTCCAGCTTTAAAGGTAATACTCATTGCCGTGCTATTTATTAAACTATGTCCGCAATCTTCTGCTTGTATGGTAGTTATTATATCTGTCCCACGTCTTGTGCTAGTCGCGCTTCTTATTTGCCCTCTAAAAATAGTTACCAAATTATTATTATAGCCAGCTGAAAAATCAAGCATCATAAATCTTCCAGCTTCAAACTTAGAATCTAATCTAAAAAATTCGCTTAATCTAGTATCTTTACCTAGATTGTATATATTTAACGTACAAAATGAAGCAGAGCCAGTGCTTTTTTGAATATTAAATTCACAAGTAAGTGGATATGACACTGTGATAGATTTATCATTATATGTGATTGTCGCTGTCCAAGCGCATTGATTATTCAGAGATGCCATAAATATTAAGTTCCACTTCTTTTACTTCTTCGTTGTTTAATATTAACATTTGAACTCTACCGGTTTCAAAATCATCTACAAATATAGGTTCAACTTTATCGTTAGAATAAAAAGCAATGCCAAAAGGTATTACGTTTTTGAGGTGTCTTAAAGCATTGGGTGTCAATACAACTCTTTCGCAATTACAAGTATAATCTTTATAAGTAAAGTCAAAAAACCAAGATTGTTGAGTCATATAATAATATAAATTAAAATATACAATCTCACCATCTTGAGTTAAAATTTGAAAACTTTGTCTATAGTCTGAAGTTAAACCTGTTACTTGATTCATTAAGCCACCTGAAAATTAGTTCCTAAATCATTTGGAGATAATTCTGATTTAATACATCCAATTAATCCCATTTCTTTAACTGTTGATTTTTGTGAATCAACTAAATCTGTTTGTGATTTTTTATTAACATCTTTGTCAAAAAATTCTCCAACATTTCTCCATTTTTGAAAAGTTATTTCGATATCAGAGATGAACTTTGTCTCTTGACCTTGTCTTACATTTATGGCAATTATAGCTAAATTTTTATACGTTCCATATGGTGTATAAACAGTACATAAGGTTCTATTGTTCATCAAAGATTCTAATTCATCTAAAACTTTTCTTTGATTTGTCTTGCCATAAGAATTTTTTGTTAAAAAGTTACCTACTTGTTTAACAGCATTATATGCATAGTTTGTATATTTTTGAACTACACTTTCTACTTTACGCGTGATATTTAATATGCTAGAAGTATAACTTCCTAGTTTTGGACTTAATATTGATAATAATCCTAAACCTGTAGCACTATATAAAGTTTCTATTTTTTCGGCCCATCCTTCTGGAACCGTATAAATAACCTCACCTATTAAACCAGTTAAAGTGTATTGAGGAGCTGCTATTGCCCAATGGTCATTTATCCAGTAATTTTCTTCTGTATAATGATTAGTTATATCTGACTTTAAAGATAAACTATTTTGAGTGCATATACCAAACTTGTTGAATAACAATATTTGGCCATTTGTTGCATCAGAAAACAATACACCTCCGATCAGTTGGTTTTCTTTGGTGTTTAAATATGATGTTATGCCGTTTTTGATTGCGTTTAACAATGTTTTCATAATTTGTCCTATTTACTAGTAGGTTGAACTTGATTATATGTTTGTATATTATTAGAATCAGGTATTACTGTGCTCGGAGGTTGTGTAGTATTTATAACAATATTTCTGTTATCTTGAATAGACGTGTTTCTAATATTATCATATGTTTTTATAGCATTTTGTTTTATTTCTCGTACTTTTTCTCTAGCTTTTTCGCCAGCTTTTTCTGCAAATTCCAAATCTTTTCTTTCTATTGGAGTTGTTGACCATTTATATGTTTTGCTTAGCCATCTGGCAATTGGACCTAAAGCTTTTGCTATAGTAATTAATGCTGGTGTAATATCTTTAACTATTTGTCCTAAAGTTGGAGCAAGTTCTTTTAATGCTTCCATAACGTTATTTAAAACTGGATATAAATCTATTAGTGTTTCTTCCCAAGTTTTTCCTAATGCGTCTCTTTTTTCTTGTAATTCCAAAGATTTTCTTTGCTCTTCTTTCATTTGTTCAGCTGATAAAAATCTATTAGGAACTCTATTAAATTCTTCAGTGGACATTCTTAACATTGGGAGAAGGTCTGGACTAATGCCCATCATAGATAATATATGAGAAGCTTTTATATCATCTAATTTTCTTAAGGGCTCTCTCATTGATTCTAATATACCAACAGCATCTTTGCCCATAAAATCAATAGATGATTGAGTCCAACCACTTAATAAAGAAAGTGCACTTGCTAATTGTGTTCCACCTTCTGGTTGAGTGCTCATTTCTAATATTTGCTTAGATAATGCATCAAATGTTTGAGCAACAGTTTCTCTTGTTACATTATAATTAACGCTTCTTGCAGCACTTGCATATTTGTTTATAGTATTTACATCAACACCGCTTGTTTGAGCTGTTGTTAGTACGTTTTGATTTGTTTTTGCACTGGCATTAGCAAATCTATCCATAACTCCAATTGCAAGAGAGATTGCCCCTATAAGTCTGGTGAAACCTTTTACACTTTCTGCAATAGTTTTATTACGTTCTTTATTTTTGTTTATAGATTTTTCAACAGATGATATCTCATTTTTTAAAGCAGCGTGTTCTCTTATTAATGCTTTTTCTTCTTCTGTAGTAGCTTTAGCTAAATCCTTATTCAATTTTATTTGAGCAGAAAGTTTCTTTTCTGCTTCTTTTAATTGACTAAGGGTTTTTTCTAATTCTTTGGTATTACCTTTAGTGCCTAATTCTACTATTAATTCGCCAAGTTTCATTTTAATTTTCCGTACTCATACTTATGCTTGTTGCTTCAAAATCTTTAGTCATAATTTCAAATTGATAAGCTTGTAAAACTTCATCAATTGGTGAATTATAAATTATAGAAGGATTTCCATTGTACCACCCTGCTTTTGCCAACGCAAATACTATGATATCAATATAGCCGACAGTATATTTGACAATTGGTTCTTGCCTAGTTTCACGAGCCGGGTTTTCCACATAGAAACTAGGCTCTTGATAAAAGGTTTCAGATTTTCCTCTATACAAGCAAAAATTATTTCATAGTAATCTTCTCTTGCTTCTTCAACTTCATCAAACAAACTCAATGTCACTTTATGTGTTTTATCATATACACAATGTTTTAGACAATCAAAGACGGCGTTGGTTGTTGTCTCTGATGTATCTATTGATATCAAAACATTTTTAATAAAATCAAAAACAGCTGTAAAGTCAACCTGTTTGTCAAAAATGCTTTGAGTATTTCCTAAAAGTTTTAATCCCAATGGATGTTTTTTAATCTCTTCTAATAAACAATTTTTTAAAACCTTTACTTCTTCAGTAGTAGCGGTGTTTATTATTAAAACCTTACCGCTATTTTGAAGCTTCACTTCTTTTTTCATATAATTCCTTTCATATTTAAAATAAATGCGCTCTGGGGCGCACTAAGCACCCCAGATAAATCATTTATTGTATTGCTCTAGATGCTAATGCAAAAATCACTTGATATTCAACAACAGCTTGTTGACCATCTCCATTTACATTAATTTTAACATCTGGCAATTTATTTACCATGCCACCACTTAACATATAAGTGTTATATGATATATTTCCAGCACCATCACCGATTTGTTTGATTATTGAGCCTTCTACTAATGAATAACTAGCAAACCTACTCGTTTGAGGAATTAAACCATTTAAACGTTTGTCGTCTGAAGAGCCCATTAAAACTCTAATGGTTAAAACAGCATTTTTACCAGCTTCATTAAGAGCAAATATTGTATTTGCATCTTTACCTGTAGTCATCTCTGCTATGGTGTTTTGAATTGATAAAGTACCAATATCACCATCCGGAAAATCGTTTAAAGGCACTTGATTGATGATAATCTGGTCATCACCAGTTAATGCGTATATTGCCATTTTTATTCTCCTTATCTTTGAACATTAACTATAACATTTGAACTATGGAATGCTCCGGCAAGTTTAATTGCTATTTGAACTACTGGAGCTATTCTTTGTTCTCTTTCGGCTTGCTGTTGTTGAGCAATTGGAAGAGAATAAATATAGTAACCTTTTTCTTCGATGTTTCTTAAGAAGTCTTCTGGATTACCAAAAGGAATAGAATCATTCCAAGCTCCTGGAGCAATTAAACCATTTCTAACACCTTGAACACATCTTGATTCATATGCATTTTTAAGTCCTGACATTCCAGCTTCTGTTTGAGGAATTTTAGTGTTTGTTTTTCTAAGATAATTGAAACCAGATACCTCTAAAGCTTTTTTCAACCAAAGTTCGCCAGTTACTTCATCTGTATAAGCTCCATTATCAAAAGAATATACGCAACTTAAACCTTCTGTGTTGCCATAAATATCAACACCATTTTGTTTAGCTTGAGTATAATATGTTTGATTTAAGTTTAAATCTGGAAGAATGCCTGTTAATTCTTTTAGGTTCATTGTAAGAACTGTAGAACTTCCACTATAATTAGTAGAACAAGCTATTGACGCGTATGTAGCTATTGCACATTTTGCTCCTTCTGCTCCTGCATATGAGTATGCCATAGGTCTAGTTTTGGTGTCTGCTGCAGCTTTTATTGAAGCACCTAGATTTGCAATATTTTTAAGTGATTGTGTTACTTCAAAATAAATATGGTCTAATGCCTGAAGTGCTGTAGCATTTGCTAATACTGCATTGTTTTCACAAAATTGAGTAGTTAAAACACCACCAACATATGCAATTTCATCAACTTCTGCAATTGCTTCTGCAACTGTTTTTCCAGACGAATTCGTACCTGCTGTTATAGTTGCCCCTGAGATAGTATTTAAATAGGAACTTCCACCAATATCAGTTCCAGCTGATGCAGCACTAAATGCAATTGTACTATCAGTTGCACCATATTTTCTTGAAGTAAATTGAATTTTATTTGTATCAACTACTTCAATATCACAGTCTAAACCTTGTGCGTTTAATATTTTAACTACATCTTCTACTGTTTTGATGGCAGTAAAATTCATGTTTGTAATTTCGTATGTGGTTCCATCCAAAGTTATTTTTAAACTACCAGTAGATACTAATTTTAAAGCAGTTAATATTGTTGATGTTATAGCTATTGTTTTTGCATTACACGCAGTTGCATTTGTACCACTGTATGGATAAACAAGAACTTGTCCTCCGCCTGTTCTTAAGTTAAAAGCAGGAGTAAATAATGCTCTTGCCATTTTAGCAGTTAATGAATCAGAACCATATTCATTAATGACATCCTGAGCAGATACTGCCCAAATATAAGGTTCTGAACTCAATGGAGATTCGTTTGATAACAAAACAATTGAGTTAGTTGAATATTCTCCTAAACCTGAAGGAGCTTTTCCAAGCGTAACATTAATTGTATTGCTTAAAGCAATTTGTCCTGTAGCCATTTTTGTTCCTTTCTATATTTTTCCTATATACCATTTGACTTTATTGCGAATAAAATCTCCATAAGAAGTATTTTTTGGTACATCATATGGGATTCTCGTTAAGTCTATTTTTCCTATATTTTGTTTTAACCATTTATTATTGGGCAATAATTGAATAATTTTTCCTGACCTGCAAAGTTCACCAATTTCATGATGAGTGTACACTTTTGATGACGTTAAATTATACTTTTTACATATAATAGCGGCTTCTTTAAACATTCTTTCGCATTGAATAACAGTCAATGGAGCTTGAATATCTCCGCCAGCCGCTGAAATATTATATGTAATTGAGTTCATTCCACCAGTAGATTGTGTAGAACCAGGAGGTTTGCCATGAACTATATTCCCTTTTTCATCTATTATTAATTGATAACTATTTTTTATATGCTCGGTGATGTTATAACTATTAACTCCAGTCCAATGTAATATAATAAATTTTATTGCCATTATGAACCTACCGTAGTTTCAGGTGATATTGTTATATTTGCAAAAACAGAAGATTGTGGATATCCATCTTGTGCAGTTAGTCTAAATGTAGAATAATAATCAACTTCTGTTTCTTTGGTGAACCATGTTAAACAATTAAATCTAATCGAATAACGATTTATATCTGAACCACCTTCTAATCCAGAAAGATTAAAAGTGTTGCTTATTTTTGAAATTCTAAATTGATATTTATCTTGCAGTTGAATAGATAATGTATTATTTAAACAAGCTTGAACTTCCCAGAACCTTTGTCTTGCCTCGTTGTTTCTAGAATACACATCTATTTGCATAACTCTTTGGTCATTCATCATACTTCTTTCAAAATAATGTGGTTCATTATTAATCATTCTTGTAAAATATTCTCTTCTATTAGAAAAAACATTACTTGATAAAGTTCCAACTGTTATTTGAAGATGTTCAGTATTATAAAGTTTTATATTTTGCGATTTTATTGTTATACAAGGAATCTCATTGCCTTGAGAATCATATCCATAGTTGTTAGGCAAATTTAAGCTAGTTTTTATAAGTTCAACAAATATTTTTTCTGGTTCTTTATTCATAATCTAAAATCACCTGATACTCAATATAACCATATAAACTATAATCTTTTACACTCATAACTTTATAACGAATGCCTTGAAATTCAATTTTATCTTGTGTTTGGAGATTTAATGTGCCTGCTTTTGCGTGAATCCAGTACCAACTCCAAGAACGTTGCCCTTCTGGTTTAAATTGCAACTGGTCATCTCTTAATGGTTGAAAAACTCCTTGAAAGTTTATAATTTCTTCAGTTTTTATAGAATCACCATCTACTATACTTTGTTTTATGCGTTTAAGTGTTAATGGAACTTCCCATCCATTTAATGTGTTTGCCATTTGAGGTAGTCCACCACGTAAACTTCTATTTTTATTAAAATTCATCATCTAGAATGACCTCTATTGCATTATTTTTGCTTTTTATGTGTATTCTTATTAGATTTCAATTTCTGTGTCGCTAGATTCATTCTAGATTCAGATTGCATATAATTTATACAAGTTTTTTGTTTTTCTGTTAAAATATATGCTTTTTTCTCAATTCTACGTTCTAGTTTTATATAAATATTACTTGGATGTTCACATTTATCTGTAAAATATTTACAATCATCGCATAAAAACATCATTCTACCTCATAAGTTATATGTTGTTTTAAATTACCAGTATCTACTAACGGTAATGCTGAGCCTTTTTGGGAGGATGTTATTCCACTATTTGGTTCCCATTCTCCAAAACCACTTGATTCAAACGCTTCCATTATTTGTTCTACAGCGGCAGAACCTAACAAAACTGCTATAGATTCAGAATCACCTGTTTGCTCTATATACTCTAAAACGTTTTCACTTTCGCCAAGTTTATCTTGTAATTTTCTTCTTAAATCTTGTCGTCTTTCTAATGGCATTTGCAAAAACGACCTACTTGGTATTATAATATGTGTTGTAGACTTTTTAAGATTAACACCAAACTCATGAAAGAAAAAACCTCTCATTTTATCTGTTACTGGTATTTGACATCCAAATTCGTGAATTGCACCAAGTCCAGCTAAATCTAAATTGTCTGAAATAGAATCAGAACCACCTTTTTCTGCTAATAAACCGACTTTTATCTTATAGTCTTTTGCTATAGCATTAATTATGTTTTCTAGTTTACCATATTTAACTTTAGCACTAATCCGCATTGATGGAGCCTTTCACTATAAAGAAATTGCCCACTAAATATGGTCTAACTAATGTGGCATATTTTATACCATAACCAGTTGTAGCATAAGGCGCTAAACCAGCATTGTTAAGAATCCAATTAGGAATTGAATAACTTTCACTAACAGAACCAACGCTTCTTGATGTTGTTATACCAATTATTCCACCACCTAAAGCATTGTTAAAATCAATAGTAAGATAATGTGCTACCAAATACATAAAAACTAATTTTGCTGTAGTTTCATTTGGAAATAATCCTTCATTAAAATTAACATTAGCTTCTGCTATAGCATTTAATATATCCGAGTCTTGAGTATAATTTAAAACAGAATCATTATATAATTCCCAATCTGTAGTATTTGTTGGAGGATTAGTTGTAGATGCAACTTTTACTTTATAAAATAATCCTTCATAATATACAATATTATCTTTAAAATAAGTTCCACTAGCATACACTGGTAAGTATTCCGGTGTAAAGCGAGGAAAGTGATTTTTAAATTCTGCTATTGTTATTTCCATGTTTACCTATTTACAAATTTTTAAGTATGGTATATAATTTAATTAAGTAAAACCTAATTTTTCCTCTTTTGAGTATCTAATTGGTACTCTTTTTTATTGTTTTATTTTGCTTTAGATTTAGAAGATTTTGCTTTTTCTTTTGCTAACTGTTCTTTTAGTTTTTTATTTTCTTTTTCAACCTCTTTTAATTCATCAATATCTACATATTTTTCGACATTTGGTTGATTTAAAAGAATTTTTAGCATTTTTTCATCTTCAATATCTTTTACTTCATTTGGCATAATAAATTCTTTGCCAAACATTATTTTATAAATATTTTTATTTATAATCTTCATATTTAATTCCTTTCTTTTTTGAAAAACAAGAGGAGGAAAAACCTCCCCTTGTAGTTCGATTTATTATTGAACATCTGCGTAAAGCATTGAATCAATTCTCTTAAGATATGGAGTACAGAATTGAGCTTCAGCATCAGATATAACATCAAGAGCGCCTTGAGGGAATAACGGATGTGGAGTATAAGGTTTCGGTAATTCCATAACTAAGTTATCTTCGTTTGTATTGTAGAATACATAACGACCTTTAGAAGCATTTCCACCTGCTGTTGCGCCCATATTATAAGTTGTATGAACAATCTTAAAGTCTGTGCCAACAATACCTTGAAATGCTCTTTCGAGAATAGTTTTACGAGTTTCTCCAAAAGAACCATAAGGTTGTTGTAATGCCAAGAATGCTGCTTGAGGAACTAACATTCTATTGAACATCATTGTACCATTACAGTTTGCTGCGTAAGCCGCTGGAGCTGTTGCCAAGAAAGTTTGGAATTGAGCATCTGTCATTGCGTTAAGTTCTGCTGTCATCAAAGTTGTATTAACTGTTACACCCGGCTGATTCAACAAACCATAAGATTTACCATCTCCTAAACCTTTGAATGTAGCTTCTTGTAAACCAAGGTCATATACTTTCTTTCTTGATTTTTCATTCTCTTCAATTAATGAGAATGTTTCTGCATTTCTTGAAGCAATTGCAATAGCTTCCTGACCAAGAGTATATTTCATTCTCCAATAATTAACAGGAATAGTTAATGAACCAATCTGGATATTAGAATTTGCATCTGCATTAATACCAGAAGCAGTAGGATTAATAATACCTGCTTTAAATGGAGAACCTACATATGCACTTGCATATTGGAATAATTGCAATGAGTTTGCACCTCTACCAACTTCAATTTTAACGAAATCAGAGAGTTTCTGGCCCATCAATTCATAATATAAAGTGTTAACTACGCCAGCTACGATTTGAGTTGTTGTAGTAATAACTTGTTCAATACCAGGAGTTGAGCCGATACCTGAGTTTTGAACTCTCATACGCATCTGATTAGCGTATTGTTCTTGAGTTAAAAGTCCTATTTTATCTGCCATAATTTAATCTCCTATGCTGCAACGCCTAGGTTAAAGTTAAGTTGAACCTTAACTAAATCACCTTTAGCTGCTGCTTTTGTAAGTGCTATACCAACATAAGCGTATGTTGAAGTTGCAGTATCATCGACCGTCCAATCAGTAGTAAATTGAAGTTTATCTCCAACATCTACTGCAGATTCTGCTACGCACCAAACTTCATCGCCAGTTTTAGCGATTTTAAATCTTTCACCAACTTTATAAGCTGGTTTTAATGCATCATATACTACCATGCCATAAGGTACGTCAGTTACTGCACAAACAGCAGCGACCGGATGGTCTGTGTTAGTAGATGAAGCATAAAGTTTTACAAAAGCGCCAGCTGGAAGAGTATCTGTAGCTGTAGCTGAGTAAAACTCTACATTGTGTTCGCTAGGAACATTCGGTAACAAAGCATATTGTCCTTTTTTAGGAGTAATGCTTGTTCCCGTAAGATTGAATGCTTGTGACATCTTTTTTACTCCTTTTCTATTAGTACTTTTCACCTAAAGCAAATCTATCTGCCTTAGAAATATAATCTGATTCAATTTTTGATTTTCCACCCATGATGATTTCTTTAACATCTTTCATAGAGTTTTTACATTTGTTCTTTACTTCTTCTTTGTCAACTTCGTCATCTTCGTCTTTTTCATCATCTTCGTCTTCGACTTTGTCTTCTTTTTCTTTTTCTTCTTCATTTTTGCATTTGTTTGCAATTTTCTTTTCTTCTTCGAATTTTTCTTCTTTTTCTTCTTCATCAGCTTCATTATCAGCTTTTTTGTCTTCAGAAGGTTCATAAGAAGCTTCTTCCATTTTCTTCATAATTGTTCTGATAATTTCATCATCAACTTTACCTTTAAGAATTCCGCCAACTTCGTCGATAAGCTTGCGTTTGTCTTCGTTTTTTACTTCTTCTTTTTTGTCTTCATCATCAGCATTTTTAATTACGCCTTTAATGAAAGATTCTAATTCATTTAATACTGACATTGTTAAGTCTCCTTTACTGTTTTCACTTTTAGTATTTATTTTATTTTCTTCTAATTCCTTTTGAATAGCATATTTTTGAGGACTGTCTTGTATTTTAACTTCTTTATCTTTATTAGTTTCTTTTGTTTCTTCTTTATTCAATCTATCTTCTGCATCTTTTAACACTTTAGCAAATTTACCATCTTTATCGTGATTTGGATTATCATTTTTAGATTCATCTTTGCTATTTACTACTATATTCGCCCTTTCATAACGTGGATTTGGAACTAAAGCTAAATGTAAAAATTCTCCACCAGTAAATTCCATATCTATTTTCTTGCCATTGTGTGTTTTTTCAAGTTTATCACTATCAAAATCGTATGTACAAGATACAGACCAATCTTGGTTTTTAACTAAATCAATAGCTTGTTTATCCCAAATAATGCCATCACAATAATACCAACCATCGAACTCATTAAACCATACATTAGATATTACGCCAACACGTTCTTTGTCAACATTTTCATCATCAATGTCTTTGTGTTGAATGATAACTGGGCAACCTACCATTGTATTGATAAATCTGTCCAACGTTTCTTTAGTAATTAAAACATCACCAAATTCTTCATAATGAGCTACGCCTGGTTCAATAAATCTTGAAACAAACTTTCTACCTTTGCCTTTTGCCTCAACAGAAATATCTTCACCAAGCTCCATTTTATTATGAACTGTTAATGTTTGCTTTTCATTTAATTTTAGCATTTAATAAACCTCTAAGTTTAGATATTAAACTATTTTGTACTTTATATAATTTCTTTCGATTTTCCCAAAATTCTTTAGATGCAATAGGGGATAATGTACAACGGCAATTGTATGTTTCTCCTGGTAATCCAGTTTGACCTGTTCTCTCATCAATTATTGGTGGATTATCAAATCGAAATATTTTGCCATTTAATTGTTTATGCAAAGGCCTCTCTCGCCCATCGATGTTTGTGTGCCAACGAAAAAAAACAAAACCTTCCTCCTTATATTTTGCCTGTAAATAAGAAGTAGTTGCAATTGCGGTTTCATTTTTTGCTAGAAACATAGCGTGACGTTGAGAGATACCAAATTCTTTCATAATATATTCTGCAACATCTTGCCGAGAACGTCCCTCTATGGCCATCTGACCAACCATAGAACGCATTCTTGTTATGTTTTCACCAGTCCAATTTTTAATCCAAAAATTAAGATTGTCTGTATATCGCTTTGCAATTTCGTTCGTTCTAAAATCTGTTAATTTTGGAGATATAAGCTCGATTTTATGTTGTTCTGCGTTTTTATATAATCTTTCTTGCAGATTCATCATTATTTTATCTACAATACCGTCAAAGATTATATTTCTTTCTTTTTTATTAAGTTCACCTAATTGATAATCCAAAAACGCTTGAAGTGCTAATACTTTTCCGGCAGTTTTAGCTTTCATCATATCAATTGCCCCAAGCATTTCCATTGGGACCTTAGATTTATCAATTAAATACGCTTTGCGATATTTAGAATATTTAGCACCAAGTTTTTCAAGTTCTTTGCTAATTTTATTATTAAATCTTCCTGTTTTAGAATAAAATGCTCCATCTTGATAATATATAAAACCTGTCTCCAATGCTGCTAGGATTGTATTAGAGTCATTTATAACAGTGTTTTCTTCTAATATAACAAGACATTCTTTGAATATATTTGCCCATAACCAAACAATTATTTTGTTGGCAATTATTTGTTCATATTGTTTTTTATAAGGTATAGGCTTTAATTCCATTTTAACTTTCCAAGAGCTTTTTGCCATAAACTATTATTTACTGTTATATCTTCTTGCTTCATTAATTCATCATCTATGCTTTCAAAAGAATCGTCGATTTCGTTCAATTCTTTTTCTGAAAAAGCAATAATTTCTTCTTGGTTAAGTTTCTCTGCAACCTGTTTAGGTGTCATTACTCTTGCTTGAAGCAATTGCATATATGAACTAATTTTGCCTGAATCAATCTCTTGTTTTTCTTTTTCGGTCATTACGCGAAGAGGTTTCCAATTAATGGTTAAATCATCAACTTTGCGACCGAATAATTGATAACATCTAATATTTGCTATCCATTTAATTATTGGCTGAACTGGAACTCTAAGCTCTGACATTATCATAGCATTATAGTTTTCTAAATCATCCTCACCCGAACTAAAACCACTTGCACCACGACCAAATACTTTTGAATACGGTATTCTTAAACTTGAACAAATAAGCAAGAAAATCTTTTCAAGCATTTCATTTAAACCAGCAAATGACATAGTTTTTTGGATATAATCATCTTGGGAATCCATAACTCCCATATTTTTATAGCTTTTTTGTAAAGCAAATAACTCGGCTCTTCTTTTTACAAGTCTTTCACCTTCAGCACTACCCAAAAGACTTGCCATATCAAATATTTTGAGAATATCTATTTTTGCTTCATCAAGGAGTTCAAGAATCACCGAGTTAGCTTTAATATATTGATTTAACTGAGGAATTATTGATTCGAATATGCTAGCACCCCAACCTTGTAATTGATTTCTTATATAATAAGGTTGAACTTCACCTGAAAATGTTTTTACTCTTGAGGCGTCAAATATAACATTGTTACCTTTTTCACCCATCATATTATCTTGTAATAAGAATTGCTCTGCTAAATATAAGCTTGTTGCTAAAGGATAACATTGCCATCTATCACATGCAAGGAATTCAACAGGTTTCTTGTATATTGTTTCAGGATTAAAAGGCGTATCGGGTTTTTGATTAGTATTACAAAGGATTACTCCTCCACCATATAACCTGCCCCAACGTAAGCATTGTTTTATTATTTCAACATCTTTTTCTTCGATAGTTTCCTGTAATTCTTTTAATTCGTCTGAACTCAATGTAGCGCTATCTAATTCAAATCCACCATCACGGAAACAATCAGAAACAGGTAAATCTACTGCTAATTTTGCAAAGCCATTAGATTTATATGTATTTGCCAATGGAATGAAATTTAATGACAAAAGATTATTAGTGGCATTATTTATAATGATATCTTGAGTCATTTGTCCCTCAAGGTCATTTAAACCCATTGCGGTTGCAAGTCCATTTTCTACTTGTTGTCTATTTTCTTCCGTCATTATTATCTTTCTTTTTGTTTAAATTAAATTCAGAATCAAAATAATCTTTTTTAACTTCTATTTGGTATATTTGCCCTTCATACTGCGATTCTTGACAAATTTCTTCTTTTGTAAAAATAGTATATCCTAGTATTTTGTAATTTGTAGTTTTAGTCCAAAAATTATTTTCCATAGTTCTATATATAAACTGTGATTTAAATGCAGTCTCGTGCATTCTAGTGTTAGTCAAGTACGCTCAAAATAGATACTTTCTTTTGTATATATGGATTTAATGCATATCTTATAGCATCTATATAGTGATTGTCTTTATCTAATACGATTGGCAAAATTTCACCAGTATTTCTATCCGTTTTATAAGAATAAAATTGAAACTCTTTATATGTATGCTGACATCTAGTATGAATATAAATTCGTCTAAAACTTCTTATGTATTCAATACCATCTTCAACTGAACCCTGCCATTTTGGACAAGCTTTAATATTAAAACCTTGTCTTGCTACATAAGATATTGTTTCTGGTCTAGCACTATCTGCTCTTATTTCCCATTGTCTATCATATGGAACTTTCTTAAATAAAGCAGGAATCTCCTCAAATTCAACCCCAACACCGCCAGATTCATAATCAACATATAAACAATGGTCTTTTATAAAACATCTAACCAACGTTGTTGGGTCATTTGCAAAACCCCAGTCTGAACCATAATAAAATGTCATACCATCTGGAGTTTCAAAATCTTTTAATTCGAACTTATCGTGAAACACTTGAGCTTCGGTATTTATTACTGTTTTACCAAGCCAAATATGTTCATATTTACCATAGTCAACTTCTTTACAGTATTCCATTTCCTTTCTTAATGTTTCAGGAAAAAATGGATTGTCTGTATAATTAACTAAAACACTTGTACAATCGTCTCGCTTTGCTACTACAAAATTTTGATATGTAGCATCTTCTTCTCTATCTGGGTTAAAACTTATCCAAATTTCAGAATCTTCTGCTCTTATCGTAGGTATAAGAACATCCCAACTTTCTTTGGTTACTGATTGAGCTTCTTCTACCCAACAATAATTTATGCCTTCAATTGATTTTATCTCATTGATATTGTTTTGAATACCTTTGAAATAAAACTCAGAACCGTTATCACATCTAATTACATTTTGAGTAATTTCAAATCTATCATCCAAACCTAAACGGCTTATTGTATCACTTAATAACTTGTGTACTGATTGGGCTATTGATGTTTGTAGTTGCCTTGTGCAAAGTATTCTGCATTTCTTTTCTAGAGCTTTGGCAATTAAACAAGCTCCTATTGACCAAGATTTACTTGAACCTCTACCACCGTATGCTACTTTATATCGCTTTTTAGTGGTAAGTAAAAATAAAAGTTTTTCAGGAATCTCAAGATTTATTTCCATCTTCTATTCCTTTTACTGGAATTACATTAATTACTGTATTTGATACACCAATATCTCCCGATATTTTAATATCTTGCCGCTCAGATGGTTTTATAATTTCAACCAATTTCACTAAATCTTTTGTTTTGCCGTATTCAATACATTGATGAATTGCCATATTAACTACTTCTTGTAATCCACCTTGTTCTTGAATAAGTTTATATAAATCATCGCACATTGTAAAGCGATTATGTATTTCTTGTTCTATAAAAGGTCTTTCTATTCTGTTTTGTTTTCTTTTTGCTGCACTTGCTAATTGAGCCTTGCGCGCTAATTCTGGGCTATCTTTCCAATTTATTCCTTTTTCTAAATTCTTCAACGAATTTTCGTGAAGTTGTCTTTTTTTCTTTTCCATATTTAACTTATTTGTAAATTTATTAATCCTTTACTGTTTTTTAGATTTTCTGCTATATTGCCAATTAAATTTTCGTCTGCTTTATCTACTTGCATAGAATCTATATGTTTTAGTGTATCTTCTATTATATGATATAGCAATGTGAAATTTTCTTTATTATTACCGGGATTTATTACTGGAATTAATTTAATTGCCTCGAATAAATATTTTGTCCCTTGTAATGGATATTCGTCTGAACCCAATATAGATTCTTTACAACTATCTATATATCCATCAATGTTTTCTGCCACTCTATCTGCTAATAAATGCATTGAATATGCATCATCACCTTTACAAGTATAATGAATACCTTTGGCAGTTTCTTTAATTGCTATTAGTTTTATTATTAAGTTGTTCATATTCTTCTTCGCTTATTATATTATGTCCTGTGTTATGAATATATCCTATTACTTCTGTCATACCTTTAAAATCGCTTCGTAATATCCTATATCCATTTTTTAATTTAACAGCTTTACCATATTTCCAACCGAATGGAGCACCATCTTTTTCTTTTATATCATCATAAGTATAATTTATTTGGTTCATTATTAAACTTATAACATGTTCTGCTTTTTTGCCAACTTGTAAATCATCAAATGTTTTACCATCTTCTTTACGTTGTTCTCTTAATAAAACAACTCTTTCACCACATTTACGGCATTCACCTATGACCGCTATTCTATGGTCAAATTGTTTGTTATCAAATAAATACCAACAATTAAATATTCTTGTTGTGCCTTTACAAGCTTTACAATAAATCGTATTCAGATAGCTCTCCTATCTTAGATATAACTTCCAATATTTCGCTCCCACATTAAATATTGTGCCTATACCTACTTTTACATTATATACCATTTTTATTATTTTGTAAATAGCCTCTTTTTTCTTTAATTATTTTATCTACGTATCTCCAATTTATTTTAATATTATCCCAGCCATTAGTTTTTTGTATTATTGAAATAATATTTTCTCCCCATTTGTTCTGCATTTTTCTTGCCCAATAAGATTGTTTTTCTCCTCTTGTTTGTGAATCTATCCCGCCAGGATTAGTGCCAATAGATGGTACATTAAAATATAGATGATTTAATCTAAATGTTTCAACATCGTGATTTATTATTATATCTAAACTAAAATCTCTATCTTCAATTGTATCTTCTTCAATAACTACGTTTTTTAGTTGTGGCATATATAAAAACCAAACAACCTCTAATCCTCTATTATATACTATTGGTTTAGGTTGGCACCAGGCAAATTGATTGTATTGCATTGTTCCGCACGTTTTAAACTCTAAAAATTTATCTAATGCACTTAAAAATGCTTTATTATCTTTAACTCTCTTTCCTTCTACAATATAGCCCATTTGAGAAATATCATCGTCTATCATACAAATATATTCAAATCTCATATCTTTAGCTTCTTTCAATATATAGTTTCTTGAATATGTTATTCCCATATTATTTGCTGGTAATACGATAAATTGATATCCCAAACTCATCGCTTTTTCAATTTCTTGCGGCTCAATCACTAATATTGGGTTTAAGCCTATCTCTTTTAAAATTTTATAAGTTTTTTCATTATCTAATCTTCCTTTTGTTGGAATAAAAATTTTTACTTGTTCATACTTGTTCATAGCTTGTTCCTTTCATTATTTATTATTATAAACCTCATCATATATTTGTTTTATTTGTGCTTTCATTATTTTATATTCTTCTAAATTTTCAAATTCTGAATAACTTTCACTTATTCTAAATTGATTAATTAACTCTTTTGCTTCTTTTTTAACTTTGGGAGTTTTCTTTGATGCTTTAAAATAATTGTTTATTGCAGCTTTAAAATATCCTACAAAACTCATAATATATCATCCCTTTCTATTTTAGGCGCACCTATGTTTTTAACTAACTCAAAAACCTCATTTTTCATTTTACAAGGATATGTTATTAATTTTGATATTTCACATTTAGAACAATCACAACCTATTCTATAACAATCAATAGCAGATTCGGTCCATTTGGTAGTTCTATGTTTAAAATAACCATATTGATTTTTATACATTTAACACCTCGTTGATTTTGTTTTGTATCAAATCAGTTACTATAAAATGCGCATAACAATTAATTATACACTTATCGTTTGTATTTTCATAGTGTATGCAAAGGTCTCTTATTTTTTCCAATGCAGAGCGGTATTTGCTTAATTTTTCTAAGTAAAAATCAGACTCTTTTTTTCTTAAATCAACTTCTAAACTTAACTCATTCATTAATATTTCATCATCAAGCGTTTGTTGATAGTATTTGTCTTTTTTTTCTTTCAGCTCTTTGTTTTCTTGTTTTAACTCATCAATCTCTTGCAAATATTTGTATTGTTGCTTACCGCCTACAGTAATTAATCCTTTATCTGACTCTATTTGCTTTTTTAACTCTTTGTTTTCTTGCTCTAAACGTTTGATATTATCTAATAATATATTTGCTTCCCAATTTCTACTGCCGTCCGAATTTATTATTTCTTCTGTCATTTCTTTATCTCCACTATAATCTCTCTCCAAGGTCTATGTAAACAAGCCTTATAATTTTGTGTATTTGAATAGAGACTTACGCATAAATCTTCAACATAAGAATTAGCCATTAAACAACCTGTTACCATACTTCCTGCAAACGCACCTACGAGAATAAATATTATTATCATTCCTATTACTGCTATATTTTCTTCTGTCATTTATTTATCCTCACATTTCTGATTGTTTGGTTCAATATATCCTTCACATCTATCAAACCACCAAAAATATGCAAAATCAGTTTTATCTAAATGGTCTTTGTTTCTGCTACATCTATAATTTACACAATCTCTAGTACAATAAGTTATATCTTTCATTCCCTTACCTCCTCTATATCAAATAGTTGTAAGATTTGATTCGCTAAAGCATCGCTACCATACTTTGAACCTCGTATAATATCAGCATATTCTTTACTTCTTTTCATATCTTCTTTACTCATTTTATACTGTTTACATATTGTTATAATCTGCTTTATAACGCAGTCGGTACAGTCTTGGCACAAAGGTATGTCGATAATAGGCAGTGTTGGTGTGTCATAACATTGAGTACTATATGTATCAAAACAAGGACAATTCTTTATAATATATTTGCTCATTCTAAAATTCCTTTCACTTGCTTACGTTCTTCTTCTGTTAGGTCTTGCCAAAGGCTGTTGATAAGTCCTGCAAGAGTTTCTTCAAAGGATTTCATTCTTGATGTGTGTTTATAAACATTCCCTGACATACCATATTCGGAATTTATTATCCAAGCCTTATCCTCTCTAGTAGTTCTCATTATTTCCAACATATCTAATTCACCTAACCACTTAATAAGACTTAGTTGTTTCTCTGCGGTGAACAATCTTTGATAATCACATTGAAACTTATTGCAATTATGAGTGTTATTAATAATCTCACATTCAACAAGTTTCACACATAAGCTACAATTAGGTGCGAACTCACCAAAGATTGTTTTATACATCTTTTCTACTTCGTGCATTTAGTCCTCGCTTTCAAGCCACTGTCTAATACCTCTGTCGCACCTGTCATAATCACGATTAAGAAAGCTTTGCTCGCATTCTTCGTCATTACAGTAAGAGCAAGTATATTCATCGTTTGTTAAATTTCTTATAAAACGAATCATACTGCCGATGTCTAGGCTTTTTATTCTTTCGTAGTTGTTCATTTACTCCTCCAATAGTTCAATCATATCTAATGGTGCTATAATTTTAAATACTTTATAATCAAAGCGTTTTATAGGAATTATTTTTCCTTTACTATTGTCATCTGTATAAACTACATCATCAAAGCTATCTAATTTTTCTTGTGTAAACTCTACCCAATTTGTTTCTGAAAATCTAAATCTATATTTTTTAGCCATTTACTCCTCCAATACCCATTCATAGATATTTGCAGGTACAAATATCTCAAATGCACCAAGTTCATCTATTTTATCGGTCTTTAGTTTACATTCTTCAATAGGTGTAAATTCATCCATTCCTGATGTGTACATACCTTTTTTTGTGAGTATAAAAAACGGTTCTTTCGGCGAGTTTTCGGATTCTCTTTTATAATTTTTTAACCGTAAAATATCACCGTAAAAAATTATCTGTCCGTTACAATCTTTGTATTTACTTTCTTCTGTTTTCACTTTTCATTCTCCTCAATCAAATCAGTCGGTATGTCATACATATCAAACCACAGACCACCTCCTTGATATTTGTATATTTCTTCTAGTTCATCAAAGCGTCTTTCTGCATTTCTCTTTGATTTAAAAACTCCTTCAATAGACATTACTCTATCTATGTCATTACTTGTGTTTTTCCCTACAACTATGTATATTTGTTTCATCGTTCATTCTCCTGTAAATCTTCTGTTATTTGTCTTAGTTTTGTTTCAACATAGTCTATAATTTCATCTATGTTTGGATTTTCTACAAATATGAACTTAAAGGCAATTGTTTTGAATAATTCATAAGTTAAGTTTGCTTTATAAGTTGTATTTATATTCCATTTTCTATTTTGTGCTGATTTTCTTAAAATCTTGATTGTTGCTTCGTTTACACACTTTGAATAATGCATTGTTAAGCGATTATTACCGTCAAGGTGTTTTTCAATGATAATTACATCACCCATTTTCATTCTCCTGTAAAATCAATTCTAAAATATCGTTATATCCGCATTGTTCAAACTTAAAACCGTGTTTACATTCTCCGCAAGTTAGGCAGTTTGTTAATGCAATTTGTTTGATTTTTTCTATCAATTCCGCTTCGTACCACTTGATTGTATTTCCGTTGTAATCTACTGTTTGCCACATTGCTTAAACCTCTCATTAATACTGTCTATGTATGGCTTTATCCAATCATCTAATTCAGATTCTTGTATATTATATTTACAATTATCGCATTCTGTTGGATAACAATCGCAATAACATCTACCTTTTTTACAATAAACAGTCATCATGGTAATAACACTCCATATTTTTCCCAGCAACTATTATATGTTTCGTTAAATTTATTATTATTTGCCAATAATTTGTAGTAATGTTCCTGTGCTTTTTCTTCGGGAGATTTGTCTAAAAATTCTGGAATATTTATTCCTGTTTCTAGTTCATCTTTATAAAATTTCAAAAGACAACCCAATACTATAGATGATTTATGTATAAACACTTGTTCTTCAAATTCTTGCTCTAAGCTTTTTTGCATTTTCTTTTCCTCATTATTTCTTTTAATTTTTTAACTCTTATTTTTTTTATAAATTCTCGTACCAACTCTTTTTCCCAACTATATAAGCGAAAGCTGCAAAGGCGAGCATTCTCGCCAAATATTGATACTTTGGGCATTTTGTTTTACTTCCTTTCTTTTAATTGTATACTCTTTAAAACGACAATTTTCTTTTTCTATCCATCTTTCTTCTATATCATAATAATTTCTTAAACCTTTCAAAACTGAATAACAACAATTCGCATTGGTTTCTTTTAAGATAGTTTTATGAGTTATTATACATTGATTATTAAACATAGTTTTTTCAATATAGTTTCTCATTGTTTTTATATGATTATTTCTTGCCATAATTTTACCGCCTTTCATTTATCTTATACTTTACCGCCGTTATACCCTCAAAGAGGGAGGTACCCGG
>Ga0326512_10000283_pt1 | contig 43020 bp, 43 predicted proteins | sample 1_2617_0518_D_FD_203652 | JGI IMG/M metagenome (GOLD analysis project Ga0326512, IMG submission 203652) | Bovine rumen microbial communities from UC Davis, California, United States - 1_2617_0518 | ecosystem: Host-associated > Mammals > Digestive system > Stomach > Rumen | place: USA...
ATAAGATTTCATATGAATATGTAGAGAAATTACCTGAAAAAGGTATTGTAAATCATCGATATGCGGTTAATGCAAAACCTAAAACAGATAAACATAAGAAATTATTAGAGATTGCTAATTGTATTGCATATGGAGGTTATGACGGATATTTTTATGATGGAAAAGATTATATAAAGATAATAGACTTTTGGGAAAATGTTGAAAAAGAATTAAAAGAGGTACTAGGGGACTTAAAAGAGATATTAAACGGAGAATAAATGTGAGTGTGTTGGATATAAATTTAGAAACAAATATTGCGGATTTCTCCAATCATGATAGAAGTGGTAGAATATATGATTCTAATTGTGCAAAAATACCAGATGAGTATACAATTCCTACTGAAGTTATGGGAGTATATGATAAATTACCTGAGGTTGGAGATCCTGACAAAATTTATATTGTAAATGGTAAATTATATATGTATACTGTATATGGTGACTGGTGCGATCTATCTCCTGTATCTATGGAAGTTGAAGAAAGAATAAAAGAATCAATGGATGATGGAGAGTATTTCTCAGAATATCATGAAAAGAGAATGAGAGATCTTAAAGGTGATATTAAATTAAGATTAAAGGAGCTTGCAAGATACCATTGTAATGGAGAATAAATAATGAAAATAATTTGTGAGAATATTAAGGATTATCTTAGAGCTCTTACTATCATTAATTTCTATCCATCATCTAAAGATTTAGCTCTATCGATTGAATTAGATTTCTTACAAATTCCGGATGTAGGAATTACTATAGAGAATTTGAATTTTGATAATATTGATAATACTTCTATAGTAGATATTAAGAGTAAAGTTCTATATGATATGCTTAAGGAAGCTGGATTACTTGATAATAATGATCCTATGAAAACTTTTGGAGATATATATGTTGATATTATCGATTATATTCACTTCCATAAAGATGAGTTTGATAGTAGATTAAGAGAAGAGTTAAAAACAATTAAAAATAATCCTGATAATTGGAAAGATTTTGTAAAATCTGTAAAAGAAGATGAGTACTATTTAGATGCAAACGAAGATTATACTGACTAAAAGAAAAGGGTATAAATAATGGATAATAAAGAATTAGAGAGACTGGTTGAAAAATTTAATATATTAAAGTATAATGTAGAGTCTAGTAGAAATACTATTAAAGAATCTAAGTCTAAGAAAAATAAAGGGGATAATAATGGCAATTGATCGGTTATTAGAAAGGATTGCTAATATAGAATCCGATATAGAATCTATCAAACATGATATAGGAATCCTAATAAATAATTTACAGACCGTACAGAACGTCACCAATAATATTAATAATTATTTAATTTCGATGATTATTAGTGAAAACGATGGTGATAGAGAGATTATTTTAAACGAAGTGAAATTATTATATAAAGGAGTTCCCGATAACATCTTTAATGATAATATAGTTCCAATAATAGATAAAATGATAGAGTTTTATAATAATACGGAAAAGGAGAATAAAGATGATTGATAGAAAAACATGGGATGAATTCAGAGAAACTGGATTGACTCTTATAATCAATCAGATACTCCATATTTTTGGTTGGTGTATTGTTTATGAGATAGAAGATGGTAAAGTTGTTGATTGTTATCCAGCAAGAACAAAATTCCGTGGATTTGAAGGTGATGGTGTATCAAAAGCATATATTAATGTATCTCGGTGGATAAAGGATAATGCTGAGGAATTGTTAAAGGAAGCAGAGGGAGAATCAGAGTAAATATTAAATCCAGTAGAGTCTACACCTCTACTGGATTTATTTTTTAGGTATTAAAATAAATTTAAATAATATACTATAATAATGTAATAGAGATAATTAATAACTGTTATATAGGAAGGAGATATAAAATGTCGCTTGTTTCGATAGAGGATTTAGCAAATCCAAAATTGTTTTTCAAGATGCTCAAATATGAAAGAGAAGCTAAGAAGTACGATAAAATGGCAAAGAAATTTGCCAAGAGAGCAGAAGAAAGTAAAAAGGAGAAAGTTGAAACTGTAGAGGAAAATGTAGATGATGCTGCAACAGAAGAAACCCCTACAGTGGAACATGTGGAAGGTGAAGTATTAGAAGATAATAATACCAAGAAATTTCCATTAACAAATATTATCTATGATGCTTCTACTGATAGATTTATATTATCTGATTCTGTAGATGATACGAGTATGTTTGATAATGACGTTGAAACTGTAGAAGCTCCGTTTGTAGCTGATGTGCCTGATCTGGAATCAGACGATATAGAAAATATCATTAGTTATGTAATTAGAGATGTAAAGAGATTAAATCCGGATATGACTGATAGTTTAATCAGACATACTGTATTAGCAATCTTATTCCTTACAGATAAGATTAACAGGTTTGACATGCAGGATCACTATGATCATAATGATCCTGACAGATACAGTGAGATTAATACTATTGGTAAATTCCTTACGGCCGATAACTATAAAATATTCCTCACTGAAAACTGCTATGAGGTTTCTGAATATCTTTCAATGAAAGAGTTGAAAGATATTATAGATAGTCTTGATACTAAATTGAATTGGACTGGTAATAAGGATTATATTGAAATAGTAAAAATGGTCCGTGAGGGTTATACTCTTAATAAAAATAAGGAGAATGTATTTAATGGTTTAGATCCTATAGACGAAGCTCCTATACTGTTTAATAATGCTATACTTGGAAGTATAAATAACTACGATGTTGGATCTAATCCTTTACCGAGATTGAATAAGAGTATTAGTGATACTTTAAAGAAAGCTTTTGAGAATATTCTTAAAGATAATAAAGAATTTACTGTAGAGATCTATCCAGCAGTAGATAATAATAATCCTAATTATGCTTTAAGAGATATTGCTCAGGCTGTTGTAAAGGTTACAGATACTCGTAATGGGTATTATAGCACGTTTAATATTGATCTTAATACTATTGTAGGAAATGGCTATAATCTTATAGTACCTACTAATTTTAACGGTATTATGCAGGATATCTATGTAAATATTAAGAAGCATCCTGACCTGGTAAGGAAGATATTAACCACCAACTATCAGTTTAGATTTAATGGTCCTAATATGGTTGATATTGAGCTCAAAACAGTTATGGCTGATTATATAGCTCAACCGGTTATATATAAACAATATGATTTCTCTAATATGTATAAACATCTTGTTAATTTATCAGAGGAAGATATGGTTATATTTACCAACAATCTTATGGGAATCATAAATCTAAATTGGGGTAGTTTGGGAGTATCATTCCAGATGCCTAGATTTAGATTCAGGTCGTTTACAAATGCTAGAAAGTTTATACTGGTATCTGATAGGAATGTAAGAGTACAAAGTTCTGAATGGATGAGTCAACCGTTTAGTTTATATGCTAAACAGTTTATTAATTCTGAGGGATATAGTACGGACGATTCCGAAATGGTAATAGATCTTGATAATAATGATATTAAGATTTATATGAATAAAGTGGAGGTGAATTTGTAATTAATTACTATTTCTATAACAGAAAGATAAATCAAAAGAATGTTCTGTGAGTCTTTCAGACTTTATAAAATAAGGCAGGTTTTTCTCGTATAATATTTTTAATATTATAGCCGCTTATATAATAAAGTAAAAAGATTCTCATTACAACTGAATAACCCGAACCTACGGTTGGATAGGGAATCCCTTTCTCAAGACTACGAGTAAAAAATCGAAATTTGTTCACAAATTCGTTCTGTTGCCTTATTTACCAATATTACTCGTAAGGGATTAAATGGTTAAACCGATTATAGCCCCATCTCCAAGCGGTAAGGAAGCTGGCCTTGAACCAGTCATGCGTTGGTTCGAATCCAACTGGGGCTGTTTGGTTGTTAATATGAACCTGGATCTTTTTCGAATATCGGTGCACATAAGATTAGGAGAGCTGGACCTGAAAAGGTTGACTGACAGATAGTATTAATAATTTTATTCCTGAAAAACAACAAAGCCTAGTTGTTATTAACGAGAGTGAATAAAATATAAGGCAAACAGGATCACTCAAAACAAAAAGCAAAAACAACCAATAGAGTTGAAAACTGACAGAGTGAATTATATGTATACTATGATAAAGGATGTCGTGGATTTAGTCCCGCATTTAATTAGTAAATATATAAGTGGGTGCAAATCCCACCAACTCTATTTAATACTGTTAGTGTCTGAAAGTTAGGCGTGTAGGATTGTGGATGACTCTATATAATATATTTATTTGAGTACTACCCATACTTACTTTGGATAGAATATTATATAACTAATACGACGTATCGGCGCCATATAATTAGTGTCTTATAAACATAAACCTCTGATTATATGAAACTGCGAATGCTATAGTTGCTACAATAAGCTAGATGCTTGAGCCACCTTCAAAGATAATGAGAAGGGATAGTAAAATAAGAGTCGCTTTTGAATAAAGGTATCGAAATTTTTATTCGCAAGTTTAAAGTAGATACTTCGTACGTTTGTGGAAGTTATATAATGATAATAAAAATATTATATAGAGGGCTGAGATCTGAGTAGGCAATAAGTGAAGATGCTATAGGGCAATACTTCTACTAACGGTATTATGAGATAGGTATTTGGTATTACTATTAGAGTTTGGTAACCTCTTTTATCAGGTTCGAATCCTGACTATCTCTTTACCATATTATATATTGATATAATTAAACCGATAAGCGAATGATCGGGAGGTAAATCTCGTCATGAAGTATAGACGAACAATGACTGTGTGTTTATTTTTATTTGTAAACTAGGCCTAGAACCTGTCTATATCTATATGGATTGAGAGGATGTATATGTATTTAATATATACATCTCTATAGAGTTGCGATCTATAGAAAATAATCATCCGGCAAGCCCGGGATGTAAAATGCAGGCGGCTTCAAGTTGTTGGAATTACAACAGGGGACCGACTGTATATAAATCATAGTTGAATTAGGATTCAATACTGGGTTTATATACTGGGAGATATTATTCATGTGATAACTTTCCATGAGTGTTGGAAAGTTGAATACTATCTTAGGCTGATCGGGCTGGGAGAGGGTAGACTCCCATTATGCTGATACGAAATATGGTTCGAAGAATAATACGCTGTTTAACCTCTTTAAAAAGAACAGTTAAAAATTCATTGATTTTCTCCATGCAATAAAAAATCAAAATAGACAGCTTGCCATAATTATTATTCTTGTAGGTTCGATTCCTACTATCAGCAATTCTTATACATTATATACTTATTTCGTCCGTAAGGAATATGTATAAGAAAGAGAGAATTATTATCCACAATCAATGTAATTGCTCTCTAAAACACCTTATAATAGTAGTGGAAATGTCGTCTACTACTATTACTGTCAGAATCATATGTATTCTGCTTTGTTATTCATTTTTTATACTCCTTTATTTTTTGCCCTGTGGACTCCCCTCCACAGGGCCTTTTAACTCGGAAAACATTTAGATAATATTTATATTTTATCCGGATAAAATAATATAAGGAGGTTATAGATAATGGCTACAACCGCTTTAAGTTACATGAAGAATGTAGCAAAATCGTTTGGATATGCTTTTCAAGATAACTTTAATGAAATGAATCCAACTGTTGCTGCATTATTCAGAGAAACTAAAGATCTAAAAGATGATCTCTATCAGTCTATAGATAATTTTAAAGCTAAAATTGCTAATCCTGATAGTTCTATAAGATCTGAAATTAATGATACGACAAAAGAATTATGGGCTAATTTAACCTCAGATTTACGTACTGGTAAATGGTATAATAAAGCCAGAAAAGAAAAAGCTCAAGATGCTGCAATGAGCGCAATGTTTGGAGGAATAGATTTCGATGATTTCGGAGATTTTGATTCCGGTTTCGATGATGCTGATTCCGACTTAGACGAGCAGGCTGCTATTCAAGAAGATTCCACAAAAGCTATGGCTCAGGCTATGGATGTAGTAGGTGGGAAAACAGCAGCCGCTATATCTGCAGCTACAGTAAATTCTGCTAATTATATAGTGCAATCTAGTAGAATGAATACTAGAGCATTATATACAAATATGAATTATGGTTTTAATCAAGTTAGTACTGGATTAGCTGCTGTTAATTCTAATATAAGTACTATAGTAAAACTTGGTGAACCTTTAACAAAGCATATGCAGAATAGTGCTGTGTTCTATTCTCGTAGTAATGAGTATCAAGAAAAAGCTCTTAAACTATTAGAGAAAATAGCTGAGAATACTTCTCCTAGAACTGGTACTAAGAAGAAACCGAACGAAAAGCTGACGATGAACGATATGTTTACGTCAGAAGGAATGATTAGCGTAGATGCTCTTAAGCAATATGCTAAACAAACTTTAGATGAAAGTCCTGTTGGAATGCTAAGGTCCATGTTAGGAATGTTTGGTGGTATAGATGGCTTAAAAGGACAAGTCACAGGATCACCATTAGCTTTAGTACTTCCATGGATAACAGGGCAAATATTTAATGTAAAAGGATCTAAAGGTATCTCCATGAGAGATACAATGAAAAATTTTAATAAAGCTCTTTCCGGAATGTTTACTGGTGGTGTAGCCAGATTACAAGATACTCGATTTGGTACTGGTTTATTAGGAGATATTGGAAGAGCTTTACAAAGTGCATTACCTAAGTCAGGTGTTAAGAATAAATTTGATCCTAAGAATTATGAAAAAGGACCTGTAGATTGGGACGGTAAATCTAGAATGGCGTTAATGAACGTTATCCCAACTCAGTTAGCTCAAATATTAGCTGCTATTACTGGCAAAGAAGAAATGAGATTTGACTATAATAATGGTAAATGGATAAAAGTCAGTACCATTAGACAAATGCGTCAAAAGAGAATGAATTCTGCTGGTAATGAAGCTGGTGGTGAGATATTACAAGCTCTTAAGAATTCTATTACTAATTCTGGTATGAGTGATAGTACTAAAGCGGGTTATAATAAAGAATTAACAGCATTCTTTGCCAAACTGGTACAGAGTGATAATACGGATTTCTTACATATTTTAGATGCAGATTTTAATTTAGAAGCATATAAGGACGTAATATCTCCAGTAGTATTCAAAGATATGCAAAGAAGGTTAAGGGCTATAAGGAGAGCTAGACCTCACGATTATAGTCAATTAGCTAGAAATACATATGCTGCTAGAGCTAGATACGGTAGACAATCTATGGATGAAGATTCTATGGAAGTTCAACTGGATAATGGTTCTATTGGTGGTGCTGGTGCTAGTGGTATAAAAGCAAAAAGGCCTAGAATAAGATCAGAAAGACAGCGATATACTGAATGGAGAAGAGCTTATAAAGGTCTTGCTCAAACCATTGATTTTGATACATGGAGACGTAATCCATTATTTCAAATGAGTATTAGCCCTTATGCCGATCAACCGCTTATGGTTGGTTCTCCACTTAATATGGGATCTGCTCCTATGATAGATGCTGGTAGATCTGTAATGGATCAGGTAGATCAATACGGAAAGAATAATTTATTTTATCTTAACGGTATATATCAATACACTGGCTATATTGCTAAGAACTTAAAATATTTAGTTCCTGGTAGAGAAGCTGGTAATGGTAATAGAATTATATTAGAAGCACCGCCAGTAGTGCAATTATCTAATAATACAGTAGAAGCTATCGATAGGGTTCAGGTAAATCTACAGAATGGATCAAACGATCAATATGATCGAAATAGAATGGCTGCAGAAATTGAAGCTAATGCTAGAGAAGAGTTAAATTTTAAGAGTAATATTAGTAGAAATATTAATAAGCTTTCAAGAGAAGATAGAGAATATTACATTAGAGCTCAAGAAGATCTTAGTCTTCAAAACACTGATAAATATCGAGAAATTGCACAACGTTTAGCAAATTTAGATAGACTGAGTGGTAATGTAAATAGAGCTACTGGTACTATTAGTAATAAGGTAAAAAATGCTATTGGAAGAAATAAATTTATCCAGAATGCTCAAGAAACCTTAGGAATAACTTCAGATGAGTTTTCTAATATATTCGATGCTGTAACAGAAACCATTAATGGTATGGTATATGGTAAAGATGAACACGGTGTATCAATAATGGATTCTGTAAAAACTGGAGTAAAGGATATATTTAATACACTTACTCTCCATATAGCAGATTATATTCCTGGTCCTGTAAAAGATTTCTTTAATTCTTTATGGAACAGTGGGCCTATAAAGAATTTTAGACAACAGACTAAAGATAGTCTTATGTCTATGCTCGGATGGTTTATAGGGGGTAATGAGGATCAAACTTCTGATGGAGCTACTGGTTCTGGATTAATAAAATATATTAATACAGAAAATAGAATTGCTAAGAATTATAGACATAATAGAAAATATTTTGGTGTAGGTGGAGGAGCTTCTGCAGTACCTCGTCCAGCACCTAATACAAATAGAGATATTAGAGAGACTACTAGAGAACGCCATACAAATGCACCTTCTCAAGATGAAGATTCTGAAGAAGATGCTGACCCTGACCCTGCCAGTAAGCAGGAGATGGCACGACGTACTATTAATAAAGCAGCTACTAAGATAGCTAATAGGGTTGTAGAAGGTCTTACTGATCTTATCGGTAAAGAAAAACCGGAAGATGAACGTAAGAAGATTAGAGGTAATATTGAAGGATTAATGAAAGATGTAGCAGGAGCTAAAGGTGCTATGGGTGCTGGTGCTCTTGTTGGTGCTGGAACTTCTTTAATTACCGGAGCTTTCTTAGGTCCTATTGCTGGTGCTGCTATTGGAGCTTCTGTAGGATTTCTTACTAAATCTAAAACTGCTCAGAACGTATTATTCGGAGAAGAAGTTGAAGATGAAAATGGTAATAAATCTAGAGCTGGTGGAGTATTAGGAAAAGAAGCTACCGAATTCATATATAAACACGTTCCGAGTATGGCTAAAGGTGCTGGTATCGGAATGACTGGTGGATTATTTTTAGGATCACCAGTATTAGGAGCTATATTAGGATCTACTGTAGGTTTTGTATCTTCCTCAGAGAGAGCAAAGAGTTTTATTTTTGGTAAAATGGGAGAAGATGGAAAACGTGAAGGGGGATTAATTAAAAAGGAACTTCAAGAGCAAGTAAAGAAAGCATTTCCGAGAATGGGCGCTGGTGCTATTGCCGGAATGATTGCCGGACCATTTTCGTTACCAATGAATATTATACTTGGATCTGCTTTAGGATTTGCTTCTACTACCGACAAATGGAAAGAAATGATGTTTGGTAGAGATGAAAACGGTAATATTAATAAGAAAATGGGTCAAGGTGGATTTACTGGTAAGATTAAGAAAGATCTATTTGATCCTATTATTGGTATATTTGATAAACTCTCTAATAGAATGAGAGATGATTTTAAATCTCTTACTGTAAGTATTGGTAAGAGAATTAGAAGATGGATTCTTAGAAGAGCTGGTGGTAAGATTGCTAATAGATTTAAGAATTCTAGAGTTGGTAGACGTATTGGTAAAGTTGCTAAAGGTATTGGAAATTTCGGTTGGAACGTTCTTACTGGTCCTGGCAGATTTATCAATAACAGTTTAGAAAAGTCCGATCTTAGAAAAGGTTATACTTACGGAGATCTTACCGCTGAAGAAAGAGAGAATAGACGAGCTGAATTAGGATTAGGAGGGTCTGCTGTAGATCAGCTTATAATGGCTAATAGAGGTAATCTCGGAGAGTTACAAGAAGCTGTTGCTGGAGCTATAGATCCTACTAAAGTTCGTGATAAGAGAATGATTGCTGGTAAACGTACGATGTTTACCCAGATGAATGATATCACTGATAGTGTTTTAGCAAATGCTGATCTTAATGGTGACATTAACGGAGAATTATATAATAAATTTATAAGAGATTTAAATAAGAAGGGTTCTACTGGTCTTTATACCGGTGAAGAACTTTGGGATAAATTAGCCGGTAAAAAGAAATATAGAGGTTTATTTGAAAATGGTAATGGTCAAGCTCTTCTGGATAAGCAAAAACAGCTGACAAAATTAATAGACGACCAAAACAAAAATCTCAATTATACTGGTTATGCCACAGATGCTCAAAATACCTTAAAGACTATGATTACGAATGCTGGCTTAAGCGATAAATTACTTGATAAAAACGGTAATGTAAAGCTTAAAGATAAACAGCTTATACGGATGCTAAGTCAGTTAGGTATAGATGTTAAAGCTGAAGAAGGATCAGCAGATGCTAGAGAAGAAGAGGAAAATAAACAAAATGAAAAGAAGAAAACTGAGACTATTATAGATAAGATTCCTCAGCATCTTACTGATATTTTCGATACTCTTCGTACTGGATTCGATGATCTTATTCAGGTATTAACAGTAAAAGATCCTAATCAAGTATCTGATATAGTTAATAGGCATCATAATAAGATAAAAGCTAAGAACGATGAGCATAGAGCCGAAGAACAGTCTAAGGCAGCTAAAGAAATGGAAGAGGCTACTAAGTTTAACGGTTATGGTTATAATGCTGGTGGTGGAGATGAGTATGAAATAGGACCTGACGAAATTCTTCCTGCTGGTAAAGGTTCTGGCTTATATAGAAAATTAAGAAGATATGGTATTGGTGCTTCTGGATTATTAGATGACGATCAATCTGAAGATGAAAAGAATGAAGATGTAGATACTGATAGTCCTGGAGAAGATAGTACTGTAAGAGGTCAGTATGGAAATATTCAAGATAATAATGCTTCTACAGAAGTAAGAGAAAAGAAGAAGGAAAGAAAAGGATTCTTTAGTGCTATATCTAATGTGCCTGTTATTAGTAGCGGAGTCAGTAAATTAGTTGGAATCGCTAATGCTATATATGATAAATTAGTTGGAGATGGTAAAGAAAAGAAAGAATCTTTATTCTCTAAACTGTTTAAGATAATCACCACTATCGGCGGAGCACTATTATCGTTTGTGACTGGTGGACTTGATATAAGCGGTATTATAAAAACGATAGTAGGTGGTGGTACCGCATGGCAAGTCGCCAAGAATGGAATTGATAAGTTAAAGGACAAAGCTAAACAATTATTTAATTGGGGCTCTGATACAGCTACAGATACAGCAGGTGCCGATGCAGGTGCGGCTGAAAGTGCAGATGGAGGTGCATTACCTGCCGATCAAGTAAATCTTGGTTTAGTATTTAAAACACTTGGAAGTGCGTTTGCTACTCAAGAAGTAACAAGCGGCGTTAAAACTATTTGGAATGATATTACTGGAAAAACAACTGATACGAAAAGTAAATTAATAAATCAGTTTGACAAACTGTATCCAGAATATTTAAAAGAGAATCCGGATGGCAATTTCCAAGATTTTATGAGTCGTTACAAAATTAATACTTCGACTGGTCAATTGGAAAAAGACGTTCCGTTTTGGAAATCGTTCGTTAGTAGTAAATATACTGATCGAGATAAAGTATTTGAATCTGCATTGTTAGAACATGCTGCCAAGAAAGGATATAAACTTGGCGGTATGTATGGAAATATACAAGAAAAATATTTTGGAAATGCAGAAACAGCGACAGAGAGTTCACAACAATCTAGTTCGAATGATTCTATTAAAGACAAAATTGATTCTATTGTAAATAGAGGTACTCTATCAGATAGTAAGGATACAAAAATTGATAATTCTAAATTACCATTCGGTGATGTGGCCAATTTAAATCCAATAGAATCGTTAACGGCTGGATTAACTGCTGTCACTTCAGGTTTATCGCAATTAGCAGGAGGTTCTTCTGGATTACAACCGTTACATGAAGGTGGTGGAGCTTCCGCTATAGATTTACGTAAAGCTGCTAAGACCATTCTTGGTTTATCTAAGCATAATAATAATGATAATAGCTATAATACTGATACTGAAAGTGATTATAGCAATATCAACAGAAAGATGCGTAGTGCTGTTGGTATGGATGAAATCTCTAAACATATAACTTCTTCGTTTAACAAGCAAGTTGATTATATGCAACGTGCTTCTCTTAGAGGAGATGTTGAAAGTGTTTGGAGAGCTGATATTGGTATAGATAGAACCAGTAGTAAAGGTTTAGTAAAACCATTAATTGCTACTATGTTTGATCTTACGAAAACTGCTTATGCTATGCTTGCTACGTTTACCGGAGTATTAACTCCTATGAATGCTAGTATCGCTGGTGTACAGAGTGGTTTGGAATATATTACTGGTGTAAAGAGCGACACTTATGACAAAAAAGCTCAACAAGCTAATGAAGTTAAAGCTAATGACTTTGGTAGTAAAGCTAAGAGTGTATTTGGTAAGATTTCTAGAAGTTTAAAATCGTTCTTTAATTCTAATACTTCTAGTACTACCGGTGGAAGTAGATCTAATAGTGGAGGTACATCTAATACAACTACAACAACTGATAGTGATTCTGAAGATACTGGAGCTTCTGGATCTGGATTATTGCCATTATATGGTATAGGTGGTGGTCGTACTGTTAAAGATACTAAAGGTAAAAAGACAAAAAAATCTCTTAGTAAGCCGTCGGCTAAGTCGGCTAATTATAACTTAGACTATGCTGGTAATGATGCTGATCATAGCTTTATAGATCAAATTTGGAGTTATTTAAAGAGCCTTGGATTAAATGACGGTGCTGCTGCTGGTATTCTTGGTAATATTCGTGCTGAGAGTGGAGGAGATTTTGCACCTTATAGAGTTCAGTATAGATTCTCTGATAAGATCAAGTCAGAATTACCAGACCTTAAGAAGAAATATGAAGGTTGGGGAGTTGATTTTAGTAATTATCAGACAGTAGATAAGACCCTAACTCAGAATGTAGATAATGGTAATATTTCTCTAGGATGGTTTATGAAACCTCGTGGAGAAGGTACCCAAGATGGTTATGGTATTTCTCAGTTTACATTTGCTCCTTATAAAGAGCAACTATACAAACATGCTAAGGAGAAGAAAACTTCTGTTGGCAACTTAGCAGCTCAATTGGATGTATTAATGGAGCAGTTAAAAGCCTCTGGAGTGTATGATACTGCTTCTAAGAAAGATGCTACAGCTTATCAGGTTGCTGAAGATATGCTTCTTAAATATGAGAAGCCGGATAATGCTTCAAGTATGATAGGTCTTAGAACAGGTTATGCAGAAGAGATATATAATAAGTATAAAGGTAAGAATCCTAATACCTTACCTGTATATGGTAAAGCTGGTAAAGCTGGTGGTAATTATGCTGGATTAACCGATGATACTAGTTCTGATAGTTTAGGTGGATCTAATAATAAAAACTCAGACGGAGATTCTACTGGTAGCACAACTGCTACTGAAACAGATAAGCAATCCACTATAATTGAACAGATTATCAGTATATTTAGAAATGCATTCACGCGAATGTTTGGTGGACAAACACCAAGTGGTACTACAAGTGGAATTAGTAGTACTGGAGGAACTTCTTCTAGTTCTAATAGTGGAAGTTCTGAATCTGGAGATGCTTCATCTGATAACCCGTTCAAGGGAATGAAGAATCAACCTTACCAGATAATGCAAGGTTGGAAAGGTAAATTAGTATATTCTCAACAGGCTAGAGATCCTCACCACGGATCTGCCGACTGTAGTTCTTCGGTGCAAGCAGCTATTCTTGATGCTGGTGGTCCTGACGTTGGCGGATGGACAAATCCTCAGTCTCTTAATACATCTACTATGGATATTGTAAAGAGAGATACTGGTGGTATTGGTTCTGGTGACATTAAGCTTGTACCTAATGATGTACTATTATATCAGTCTAATTACTCTATGAAAGATACTAGTAAATATCCTTACGGAATTGGTCATGCTGCTATGTATGTTGGAGATGGCAAGATGATCGAGCAGACTAGCAAAGGTGACGGATCAAAGGGTACTTATGAGAGTAATATGAGATATGATAAATTAGTTCAGGTATCTCGTGTTAAGCCTAGTAAAGTAAAAGGTTCTAAAGCAGATGACGAAGATGATGGAGGATCTAGTTCTGGTTTAGGGGCTGGAGCTTCTGGATTTGTATCTCAGTTAGATAGTAAATATAAAGGATTATCCGTTGGTGGAAAGTCTATGGTAGATAATGGATGTGGTCCAGCATCTGCAGTAATGGCTTTAGGATCAATGGGTAAAGGAACTTCTGTAGGTAGTGCTGCTGCTTTAGCTAATCAATATCAAACTAAAGGCGGTACCGATGCTGCTTACTTTAAAGATATATTTAATAGAAATGGTGTATCATCTTCTTACGTTACTGGTAATAGTGTAAAGAGAGCTGTTGCTAGTGGTAATCCTGTTGTATTAATGGGTCAAGACAAAACCAATACTAGTAAGAGAAGATCTCCATTTGGTCCCAGAAATCACTATGTTGTTGCTGAGGGTATAGATTCTAATGGAAATGTAAATATAGCAGATCCTGAATCTAATTCAATGCATAAATATAGTTCTAGTATCTTAAATAAAGTAAAAGTTGGCGTTGCTGCTAAAGGAACTGGAGGATTATCAGGACCATTAGGATTTGGTGGTGGTAAGTCTAAAAAGAAATCTAGTAGTAGCAAAAAGAAGAATACTACTAAAAATACTACAGCTAAATCCAATAAGGATAACGGTGATAGAAAGAAAGTTATCTGGGATTTCTTACGTAGTAAAGTAGGATTAACAGAAGCTGGAACTGCAGGTGTTATGGGATGCTGGGAGCAAGAATCTGGCAATAAACCTAATACTGTAGAAGGTTTCTATATCAATGGTTATCCTGGAGATGATAAAGTATTTGGAAATGCTCCTCAGTCTTTAGATGAGTATGCTAAGAATTTCTTATTCCCAGCATATTCAAGAAGTGGTATTAGTGTAAATCAAGGTGCGTATAAAATGGACGGCGAATATGACGGATATTATGCACCCGGTTTAGGTTTAGCTCAATGGACTGGTCCTAGAACTAGCCACTTATTAGCATATGCTAAAAAGCATGGAGATGATTGGAGAACTCTTAAAGGACAATTAGACTTCTTTGTCAATGGTCCTGGTGAATTTAAATCTAATACCGCTTACGGTCTTCTTAAGAAAGCTAATAGTGTATCTGAAGCTGTGGCTAATTTCTATAAGCATTTCGAAATGGGAGGTCAATCCATACCTAGCGGAGATGTTCGTTTTAGTCACGGACAAAATATCTATAATAAATATAAAGGTACTGGAGTTACTACAGACCTTAGTAGTTTTACAGATGGTGATTATGCTTCAGGTGGTTCTGATGGTACTAGTACTGGAACTAAAAAAGGTGAATCTGATCAGAGTAGTGATACTAGCGGAATGACCACAATTCAGAAGATTATTACTATATTTAGCGATGCTTTTAATGCTGTATTATCTGGTAAAGAATATACCGGTTCTGATTTTTCCTCCGGATCTGTTAGTGGATCATCTTACACTGGTGGACCTATTGAAGGAGGAATTGGTGCTTCCGATGGATCATTATCAGGTGCTATGATCGATTATGCTATTTCCATTAACAATCAGATGCTTGAAGATCAAAAAACTTTACCAGAAAAGGATAAATGGCACTATGGTAACGGATGTGCAAAGACGTTCGAAAGAGCTAGAAAGAAAGGAATACATCGTTGCCAATGCGATACAGGATGTTGTTGGCTGTGTAGGCATTTTGGTCTAATCAGTAATAACGAAAGTTTCAATACAGCTGATGCAACCGGATTGCCAAGTGTTTGGAATAAATTAAAGAAAGAGGGTCATGAAGTTCATATCCATCCAAACCAATCTGTAGAATCATTAATGAAACAAGGAAAGCTTAAAGGCCCGACTGTATTCCGTACACGCGGTCATGCATTTATGTATCTTGGAGATTATAAAGGTCATTCATATTGGTGGGATAGTGGTCATAAATCTCAGGGTATGAAAGCCGGTGCTAAGTTTGGTGACGCTCATAAAGGTGGATGGGTTTATAAGACCAAACAAGGTGGATGTATTAATAGTGGCAATAATGTTATTGCTTACTGTAATTTCTCTCCGAGTTTAGCTAAGAAGAATGTAACTGCTGGAAGTGCTATCAACGAAGCCGCTGAGAAGCCTAAGGCAGATACTACTAAAGTTGGAGCAGATACATCAAAGAAGAATAATAGTTCTAAGAAGAATAATGGATCTAAGAAAAAGAAAAATAAAGGTGGTTCTGGATCTGGATTATATGATTATTCTTCTGACAAGATCACTTATATTAATGATTATATTAATAAGAAATCCGCTGCTTCTCGTAGTAATAGTGGTGGAGCTTCTAGTATAATCGATAGGAATTTAATATATAAACCCAGTAAAGCTGGTAATAAAGTATTAAGGGATACTAGCAATATATATTCGATATATAATTCTGGTGGTGGTGCTAGTGGCTCGAAGAATAAAACTAAGAGTCGTACCAAATCAGTTACATATGATCGTCCAACAGTTCAAATTAAACGCACTAATAATATACCATTATCATTTAATGATACGGATGATAGTGATTATTATGATAGTAATGCGTCTACTATAGTTGATAAGAATATTAATATACAAAACCCGTCTACCAAGTACGGTATGTCTAAAGAAACAGCAGCTATGCTGAAAGTTATTATTGCTCTTGTAGAGAAACTTATATCTAATACGGACAAGGTTGATAATATTTATAGTATTCTTAATACTTATTGTAAGAATACTGGTAATAGTGAATTATCGAATGCTGTTAGTGATCTTGGTAGTAAATCTTCTGGATCGAAAAAGAAGAAAAAGAATAGTAAATTTGTTCCGCGTGATACAAATAGTCAAAACACTATAGATTCGCTTGCAGATTTGAAAGAGATATGTGATATGATACTAATTGGTTAAATATGAATACTGAGATTATATAATAATGAGAGAGGGTGATAATTCACCCTCTCTTTAACTTTATAATAAATAAATCTTATTAGGAGGTTTATAATTATATGGCTAAAAAGAATAATAAGAAAAATAATAAGAAAAATGCAAAAATTAGTACAGTAAATAAAAGTACTGGATCTAAAAAAACAACAGACTCCCAAACAGCTACAACTGTAGGGGAAGATACTTCGGCTAGTGGTTCTACAAATACAACTGGTTCTATAGGTACTTCTACTGAAGAAAGTGGATCGGTCGGATATCAACCAGATTTTGTTGCTGGTACTAGTAATTATAGTAGAGATTATAGTACGTTTGAATCTTCTGGATCTGTTTCAGATAATGATATAGCTGGAGTTCTTACGGCTGGAAATATTGGTGGTATATTTGGTATGCCGTACCAATTCTTAGAATCAGTAGATAGAAGAATTGACGGTAAAACAAATAGTGATAAAATGGGTAGAAAGTATGCTAATAAGATAGCATCTCATTTACCATTATTATTCTTAACACCATGTAGACCTAAATTTATGCAAGGGTTTACTCAAGATGAGAAGAATGCAGCATTAAATTCATTATTTAACGGTGGTACTATTTCTGATACTGATCTTGAAAAAAGTGGTAGATATTATAGTACTGAATTTGCTTTTGCCGAATATTACAAATGCGTAAATATGATGTGTTCTGAAGTAGCATATTTTTGTGGCATACAAAATGTAGAGGTCCCTACACCAAGAGGAAAGAAAAATATAGGTGATATTGACTGGTCTAAGGATTTTAGAAACGAAAGTTTTCAAGATTATTTTATGGCAAAGGATTCTGTAGTATTATATGTAGACGGATTAACCACAGTATCAGATTCATTTTCTAATAATACAACAGAGTCGCAGATAGCATCATCTATTAATGGTTTTTCTGATACTGCAAAAGAATTAAAATTTATTTTAGGTCCTGGATCTGCTTTAGGACAATTACAATCATTTGTAGATAACGCAGCAACTACAATTAATTCAAAAGTAACAGAAGTTCTTAACGGACAACAATTAGTTGGTGGAATGTTAACAGATTTAGCAAGTACTGGTGTTAATACTATTATGAATGGTGGAAAACTAATATTTCCTAAAATATGGGGAGATTCTACATTTTCTAGATCTTATAGTTTTGATCTTAAATTAAGATCTCCAGATCATGATAGTGTAAGTATATTCTTTAATTGTCTGGTTCCGTATATTCATCTATTAGCATTATGTATGCCTCAATCTATTACAAGAGGTGCTGCTGCTTATTCTCCCAATGCTTATAATACACCATTTCTATTAAGAGCATATGCTAAAGGAATGTTTAATATAAATATGGGTATGATAACAGATTTATCTGTTACTAGGGGTGGAGAAGCACAATGGAACGATAATGGATTACCAACACAGATAGATATATCTATTACTATAGAAGATTTATATAATACATTATTTATGACAAATCCTTCTAGCCCTGACAATAATTTGTTATCTCATTTACCGGGTCTTGGTACCGGAAGTATAACTGATGTTGCAGGTAATATAAGAGCATTATTTAATCTTGATGTAACGAATAATACAGAAATGGTAGATTTCTTAGCAAATCTAGCAGGATTAAATATTGCTTCTCAACCAGTAGATAGAAAATATAAACTTATGATGTATCTCACTGAAACTGCTGTTAAAAGGACTGGTGCTGACCTTTATAATTACTTTGATAACCAAGTTCTTAATTTTATAAGTAGAATGTGGGGAGATATATAATATAAAGGTATAATGTCATGCTTATTATAGGGGATAAAAATTATTCTGTTAAATATGATCGTAAGTCAACTAAAATAAAAATTATTACTAATGATAATGGGTCTACTTCTTTATTAATAAACGATAAAGTATTTGCTACTTCTGATAATTCTTTAGTTATAAGAATTTTATATCATAGACTTATATTATATACTGAAAAGTATAGAAGATTAGAAGATACTTTTGATATAAAAAGAGAATTGAAGATAATTAATAAAGATGTATTTCAAGGAAAGTACGATGATTATCCTGACTATAATAGTTAATTATATAGGAATAGGATTTAGTCCTATTCCTATATGTTTGAATTTACAGTCTTGACAACTTATTAATATATACTACTCTAAGGAGGCGTATTATGGACTCAATTCCAAAATTGAATTATTCTTCTGCAAGTGCTTATAAATATCTTATAGTAAAAGATTTAAAAAAATATAATATGGATGATAAATTTACTATAAAATATAATATCTTAGATCCAGAAACTAAAGGTCAATTAAAATCTATATTAGATCATAGATTACAGTATTGGATAAAGAAAGAACAGTATATAGATGAAAAAGTATTTGAATATTTGAAAAAATTATTCAAATTTAATCAGGGTGATAGTATTACTATAGAATATAGTAAATTAGTATCTTCGGAAACAGACGATAAAGTATATGAGATAATTCATAAGAATTATAAAGAGACTACAACCATATCCCAAGATATTAGAGGATCAATACAGAGAGTTCTTATAGATAGAGCTAATAAATTATATAATAATATGATTCTTAATCCTGGAATCTAAAAATATTTTTGATAATATAATATAGATATAAGTAAGGAATAAGTATATCTTATTTTTATATTATAGAAAGGAGATTAATAAATGGGTAACTATGAGGACGAAGAACAGCAGTTAAGACAGATACCTATAACATATTCTTATCCTGATAATCCTGACTGGGAATATACTGCCAATATGCCTAGAATAGATATGGATAAAGAATGTGAAATAGACTTATCTATTGGAGAAGGTTTTATAGTATCCGAACCACAAACTACTATCAAGAAGGATATAAAAGATCCTAATGGAATATTTTCACCAAAATTTGGACAAAAATTAGGAGATTTAAATCCTTATATAGATAGATATAGTTGTGAGTGTGGAGAATTAAAATCTGCAATTAATAAGGGAATTGTTTGCCCTAAATGTCATACTGTATGTAGATTTAGGGGCGATGATTTCAAGATGTTTGGTTGGGTTAAATTGAATGATCATTACCCAATCATTCATCCAGATATATACGTTCAATTAGATAGTCTTCTTGGTAAATCTAAGTACGATAAGAAATCTAAGAATAAATTAAAAGGATCTAAATTGAAGAATATTTTGGATTATGATATTCCGATTGATCTCAATGGGCAAGAGATAGATCCTGAGGCGTGCGCGAAACCTGGTGAACCTTTCTACGGAAGAGGATTTCTGTATTTCTACGATCACTTCGATGATATAATAAATTACTATTATAAGCAGAATCCTAAAAAGAAAGAAATTTACGACGATATAATGGCAGATAGGGATAAAGTATTCATTCATTCTATTCCTGTATTTACAGCTTTACTTAGACCTATGGATATTTCTGCAGGATCTATGTATTTTGAAAAATGTACCGCCATTTATAATATGATCGTAAAGTTGGCTCATAAGGTAAATAAATGTAAAAATAAGACAGATAGAACTCCGAAGATAAAGAACCAAGAGATATTTAATCTTCAGATGAAGTTTATGGATCTTTATAATGAGATTGTCAGTATTCTGAATGGTAAGAAAGGAGTACTTAGACAATTAATATCAGGTAGATATAATTTCTCTGCTAGATGTGTTATTAGACAAGATCCTTCTCTGAGAATAGATCAGGTATCATTACCATATAAAGCACTGGTATTAATGTTTAAAGCTCAGATAGAGAATATACTTCATAGGATGTATAATATCTCATTCCAAGAAGCTTACGATAGATGGTATAAAGCAACTACTGAAGTAGACCCCACAATATTGAAGATATTAGAAATGCTGATAGAACATGGTCATATAAATCCAGAGACTGGAGAAGAAGAACCTGGAATACCGGTATTTACAGATAGAAATCCTTCTATTAATTATGGATCTTTTCAGCAAGCATTTTGTGTAAAGATCAATACGAATGATTATACGATGGGAGTTTCGCTTCAGTCTATCAAGAAGCAAGGTGCAGATTTTGACGGTGATGTATTGAATATATTGCTGATTATTAATCGTGCTTTGTTTGAAAGAGCGTATTATATTATGAATCCTAGAAATGCTATGTATATTAGTAGAGCTAATGGAATGTGTGATAAAGACGTATTGGTTCAGAGAGATACGTTGATTAATGCTAATACATTAACTCATCTAGGTCATGATGGTTATACGGAAAATGATATTGATATTATCAAGAATCTATTAACTGCATAAAATATTTACATAGAGTAGTATATAATTATATGCTACTCTATTTTTTGAGGTATTATATAATGATATTAAACATTTTATTTTTTATGCTATTTATAGCTTTAATTATTATTCTATTCTGTAGTATTGGATTATATATTCTTCATATACGCGAAAAAGAAGAAAAAGAAAAAATAAATAATTCTAAAAAGACCAAATAACAGGAGATTATTTCTATGAATGTCTGGATTCAAATTCTAATTACTTTTATTATAGTAGCTATATTCTTTTATTTTTCTGTAGGATTTATAGTTTCATGGATGAACTCTGAGATATTTAAATCTGCTGGAGTAGGAAAACTACATTGGGCTTTAAATCTAGTAACTTTATTAATTTGGCCTTCTATGATAAAAGAAACCTTATCAGGGTTTAAAGATACAATGGCTTTAGAAATTGGAAAAATAGCAGCAGCTAAAAGTGCTAGTAGTGGTGGAGATGGTGCTGGTGGATTAGGATCAATGCTTGGAGCTATGGCTGGTGGATTAGCGGGAGCTGCTGCGGGAGGACCTCCTAATGATACACCAGAATCTGATACAATTATTGAAACAAATTAAATTGAATAATGATTTATTATATATTCTATTTATAATTCTTATATCATATCTAGTATTAGGGTTCTCTACAAGTCTTTTATTTTTAGTAGCAATTAATTTAAAAGAAATATGTATTCTTGGAACTGTAAGTAAATTTAGAACAAAGTTTATAGAAGCTGTACTATTATTAATATTATGGCCTTTTGCTTTAGATTTAATATATGAATTATGGTATAACTTCTGTATGTATTTGTCTTGTTTATTTGCTGGAGAAACTTTTCGGAGAAATGTAATGAGTGATAAAAACCTTATACAAATACGACATATAGTTTGTGATAATAAAGGCGAAGTAGCTTTTAAAAAATTAGCTACAAATACAATGGCTTGTATAGAAGAATTAATAATAGACGGAGAAGATAAAGGAAAAACTTTTGTTACTATATTTGGATTAGAAGAAAAACCCAAATCGCAAATAGTTCCAAACGAAGTATCATTTGCCAGTATTACTACACTAGAGTTCTTAAAAGAATTAAAAGAGAATGGTCTAGTGGGATTAAGAAGAGTAGAAGCAGAAAAAGAAATTAAATTTGATTTTGAGAATACTAAAATAGAATCTTTTAATTTAGTATTTCCGGAAGAGGTATTTTGTTATACGTTTGAAGATATATCTACTGTATATGTAACGAAAGCTATTGCAGAAGATAATGAGGATAATATATCAGATTTAAATCTTATGCAATTTAAAGATCAATTATATAATGAAGTAAAAATAAATTCAAATAATATGCTATTTATGGTAGATTATACAAATCACGAAGCATATGCTTTAGACTCTAATAGGAATGAAATTATGAATTGTGAGTTTGAAGGATATGATTGTGAGAGTAAATTTACTAGAGTACGAATTGGTGAAACAATATTAAAATATGTATATAATAATGGATATTTAGATCATATAGATATCGAGAAAACAAATAATGAAAATAATTTTGGATATTATCTTAAAGTAGATGAATTGGATAAGAAAAGAAATAATCAGCATATTACTGTAACTTATGCAGTACCATATCTTAGAGATATTGGTAATGTATATATCTATTCAGAAAATTGTAGAATATATAGAACAGATAATATCTATATCGATAAAGGAAAAGTAGTAGAACTAGAAACAGATTATAGAATTCTTTCAGATGAAGAAGAGATAGATCTTAACGATGCATTCAGTAAAACATTGGAAAATAGTTCTTATATTATATAATATTAACGGATAGGGAATATCCCTATCCGTATTTATTTTTATTAATATAAACTCATCAACAATTTTTCTTCATTATTTAAAAAATATGTATTTTTATATGTATAAAAAATCTAGTCTATTTATACTGGATTTTTCTCTAAATTAGTATTATATTATGAAAAATAGCCGATTTTACTCACTTAAATATATATTTAAGATAGTATAATATCAGTAAATTATCGAAAATACGTACGATTATTATACTTAACTAAATATTTTTAAATTGAAAAGTACAATAAAAATTTTAAAATAGATAATCAAAAATAGTGATGGATATTTTAATGATAGGATTTTTACTCATATATAATTATGAAAATAGGCTGTAAGAGTACGAAAATAGGGCTAATCTCATCATTTGTTGTGAAAATGAGGAAATATTTGTCCATACCAGTATAATTACACTATTTTGCATGAAGTGTATCTTAAATATATATTTAATTGAGTAACTTGATATTAGAAAATTACTCAATATATGGGTGTGGATTTGTATGTTTGATACCACGGTGAAGTATCAATACATGTAATATACCATTTCCTGATATAGAAATATTTAATTTGTTTTTAGAAACACCATCAACTTGGTAAGTAACATCTCCAGCTAATACAGGTTGTACTATATAAATATTATTTACAAATGATGATACATAATAAATTGAAGGCTTTGCACCACTTACAGATCTGTGTGACAATATTAACCAAGTATGTGCTAATTCTGTCAATACTAGCTTTTTATTATTAATTGACTCAGATATAATAAAAGTAGAATACTCATACAAATCATCATAAGTATATCTCCTAGGGGTTATTACCCTAGGAGATAGCACTATCATCTTACTCTATATAATCCGTCCATAGCATTAGGCTCATTAGTACACATGTACATATTATCATTAGTATCAAAATCTACATCTTCTAATTCAAATTTACTATTACCAGTAACCGCTTTACTCTTGAACAAATAATCTGGATCTGATTTCCCTACTCCAAATCTTAATACAACATTACTCTTTAAACTCTCGTGTGATAATACATAGTATATTTTCTTTTTAGATTTTCTATAACCAATTCCTTGAGTGACGGTATATCCCTTAGAAGCGTAAGGATTATTTACAACCCACTTCTTTAAACATACCATTCTATCACCAACTCTATTCATAATTGCTACATATAATTGACTACCTCCCTGAGTAGGAATTCCAGCAATCGTAATAAACATAGTACCACTATAATGCGAAATACCGCTCATAAAAGTATCAGATTCTAATCTCTTATATTTCCAGGTTCTTACATCTACTACACCACAATACGAATCACAAGGAGCTACATATAATTCATTATTAAAATAAGTCATACTGTTTCCATGACCAAATGAATTCTGAAATACATGATTAGTTCTTTTTGTTTTATTATAATTAGGATAAACAGAAATAGTAGATAAAGCATCTCCAGTTTTAGTCTTTATAGTATATAATCTATTACCTTTAAAAGCAAATCCTCCAAAATTAGTACAACCGTTTACGTTCTTTACTCTTATAATTCTACGTTCATTTAATGGTTTTATCTTCATAATAAATATTCCTTTCTATTTATTAACACTATTTGCAGCCCCTTATTTGAATGTAATTTTAAATATTCACTCTATAATAATTATATTATAGGAGGTGAGATAATTGAAGGATACTGTAAAAACAATAATATTATCTATAATATCTATTAGCTGTTTACTCATAGCAATACATATAATCTTTGGTAGTGTGGATAAAGCTTATGCTGCTAATATAGCTTCTAAAGGTTATATAAAGGATAAATCTAAGGTAATAATACTTGTAGGAGATTCAAGAGTAAAGCAGATGAGTTATCTAAATGCCAAATCTAGAAAGAATTTCTTATTAGTATTTAGTAGTGGAGGAGGGATCGATGCTATAGATCCTGAGGGTGGATATCGATGGATGGGAGATATATTAGTATCTGCTTTGAATAAATATCCCTACGCTCCTGTAGTATTTGCTCTTGGTGTTAATTTTAACGGTGATCCTATTAATAATGCTAAATGTACTGCTATATACGATTATTATATAAAGTATTATCCCTCTCATTCATATATAATATCTACTGTAGGTGGAACTGGTAAAAGAACTACTCCATATAATAATAGTAATATAGTAGCATTTAATAAAAAATTAAAAGAAAAATATGTAAATAATATAAAAGAAGTACGAAAGAGTACCGGTAATAAGAATATATATTTCTACGATCTATATGAATTTTTAAAAGATGCTAAATTGATAAATCCGGGGAAATCTAACAAAGGAACTAGAGACGGACTACATTATAAGAATAAAGTATATAAGGGATGGTTAAAAGATCTGCGATCGTTTGTAGATTATAGAGGCTATAAAAGATTAAGATAAAATAGAGTATTTGTATTAAAATTTACAATCAGTATAACTATATCTATAAAAAATAAAGCCTAGAATATAAAGATATATTCTGAGGTTTTACTAGGCTTTATTTTCGGATATAGTCCTCATTCACATTGTTTGTAATGATTAATTATAATTATTTATAAGATAATTGTAATAATCTTTTACAAAATCTACCCGCTTTAGTATTTCGGGATTGGTTGTATGTGGTTTAGATACAGGAATCAGTTCACCATTATGGATTAATACAACCAACTTCCGGAGTACTTCTTCAGGTAATTTAATACTCATATTTGCAACTTTAACAAAAATTATCCCTCTAGGAGTAATATCCTAGAGGGGATTTTATTTATTTCAGAGTTGTCTTAATATCAATACTGTTTAATTTAGCAACGACCTTATCAGCATTAGCTTTTACATTAAATGTACCCGCATATACATGATATTGACCGTCAGCTTCTTTTACATATCTAGCATCAATTTCAATACTTTTAATCTTATTTACAATATTCTTTGCTTTTGCTTCAGAAACGAAAGCTCCTGCCTGAACAGTATAAGATCTTGTAGGAGTAGGAGTTGGTGTAGGTGCTGGTTTAGTCTGCTGATATTTCTTAGCAATAGCAGCATAATCTACTTCCTTAGTAACATCGTACTGTGTAAGATTAAATCTTTTGATAATATTAGTAAGTTTATTAACGTAATTCACGTCAGTAGCATAACCACCAGCTTTAAGCAACTTAACCTGCTCAATAGCATTTGTAATAAGATTTACATTAGGATATCTCTTAGTGGTACCGCTTCTAATAGCTCCTATAAAGTAAGCGGCTCTATCATATATAGATTCTTTACAGCTAGGATATCTTCTAAAGTCAGCATAAATATAATAAGATCTACCTGCAGCATCCTGCTCTTCGGTTCTCTTATTATATTTACTTACACCATCCCATACAGAACCAGCCCAAGTATTACCACTAAGAGAAGCCTTCATACCGTGAAGATTATTAGCATTCTGAGCAAGATCTGTAGTACCATAACCAGACTCTAAACAGAATTGTGCTAAACCAACAGAGGCTAACATTCCTGTATCTCTCTGGCATTGCTGATATAGAGGAGCAATTCTAGCAATCTTTTGTTCTTCAGTTAATCCATTTAATTTTCTAGCAGTTAATTCACCACTATCTTTAACTTCAAATACTACATCACCATCGGATTCAAACACCTTATATCCTTCAGGGCAATTCTTCTTAGCATTATCTAAAGATTCATAAGCACCGATTTGTCCAACACATTTACCATTTGACCAACCGGTACCAACTCTATACCATTCAGGTTCTTTAAATTCAAATCCACCTTCTTTTAAACAAGTTACAACATCATTACGAAAATCATCCATTGACTTACCAATACTTCCATTAGCTTGCCAAAGATGTGTAGGATCTACATGAGCAGAACTAACTCCTTTAATTCTACCCTCATTATGAGAGAATACTCTATATAATCCATTAGGTAATTTCTCTAAAGGATTTACATTAAACTTTTTACATAAATATGCAGTATATTTAACAGCAGTAGAATAACCACGTTGTACGTCTGCTAAAAATCCAGCCTGATTGGTGACTCTAAAATTAGCTCCACCGTTATAATATTGCATATGATCACTCTCAGCAATTTCAAAAGTAAAGCTATGATTATTGCCATAACCAGCATCAGCCCAACATACATTATCATCCGGTAATATCTGCCATACAGTATCTTCTTTATCAGCAGCTATAATAGAATGAGTAATACCACCCGGACTATAAACATTCATATTATTAAATATAGGCTCTATACTATTTTGACCAGTTCCAATACTATGAACTTGAATAGAGTCTAACTTATAAGTTCTCTTAGTTCCATAACGTTTAAAATTTCTAGCAGGTTTTTGTATAATGTTTAAACTCATATTGTTTCCTCCTTATTTTAGAATACTATAACTCTTGTATTTATGGGAAGATTTTTAAAACACCATATAGCATTCGTTTTAGCTAAACTAATACATCCATGAGTAGATGGTTTACCAACAGGTCCATAGTGAATAGAATTACCCCAAGCACTACTATAATGCATATTATAATACTGCATAGATGAAGGTCCTTGATATTTTTCTTCCTTATCCCATATTTTCCAACCGAAACTTACACCTTGGTCAGAACCGTCACCATATTTTATATTACCAGTACCACATTTAAAGGTTTTTTGTAATGTCCAATTACCTTTAGATCCTTTAAATATATAGGCTCTCTGACCGTATTTATTACACCAGAACAACCACTCTGTGTCTGATGCTGTTTTTCTTCCATTAACCCAAGCTTCAGCAACATCTTTCGTATATTTACAAGTATTATCATATATTTGTTTAGTAAGATCTAAATAAGTAGCTCTCTTATCTTTAGCAATAGTCGTACCGTCAGGAAATACCCAATTCTTTTTATAATCTCTAGTAACCTCTACAGTAGATCCTTTACTATATTTACCAATTTTCTTTAACACTTTAGCCTTATACGACATTGTTCTAACAACAGATGGATCGTCTGTAGAAGGTTTAACGGGTGTAGGGTTTGCGTTCTTTGATCTATATATCTCGTTCCCGTCCCAATCATATACTATCTTACTGGTTTGATCAGCAGCCTTCTTAGCAGTATCTAAATTCTGATAAGCACCTATCTGAGAATCTGGTTTATCCCAAGAAGATCTTACTCTATACCAATCGTCTTTAGATACTTTATATATTACTTTACCACTATCATTGAATACAGAATAGCCAACACCAGCTTCGTGAGCACATATCTTAGCATTCTGCAATATTTCAAAAGCACCTAACTGAGTTTTAGGTTTATTCCAAGCTTTACGTACAAAATACATATTATCTATTACCTCCTTCCTATTCGGTTATTGATTATAAAGCCTTATTATTTAATTAGATGTCAACAAAATAAACTCCTCTAGGAATTATATCCTAGAGGAATAATAATTAATCAATAGTAGAAATATCGTATTTTAATTCCTCATCTTCAGATACTCTAATATCACAAGTAATTTCTATATCACAATATGGGTGAGAATCAAAAGTTGCCCAAACAGAAATAGAATAATAATTAACAGATGCTAAATATACACAATCTCCAAAATCAATATCAGATTTTTCTAACTTTTTAAATTCTTCTCCTTCTTGAGCATAATCGTTTAAATATTCATTATAATACTTTACGCATTTTTCCAATGCTTCGTCTTCATGAGTATTTATTATCTTTGCATCTTTCTTACATTGTTCTTCAATTTCAGGTATTTTATCTTTATCTTTTTCATTTATATAAATATATACAGGAAGTTTAAATATAGAACAACTATTGATTTTTTGATTTATATATTTATTAATATCTTTAGCATTTTTATTTTTCTTTTTGAATATTCTTTTTATAAAATCTAAAATCTTTCCTTCTTGAAGAACAGATTCGTTAATATTACCATAAAACATATATTTTAAACCTCCTAATAAGATTTTATTAAGCCAATTATTAAAAGGTGAAAAAAAAAAACGATTTTTGATTTTAATATTTAATTCACTTTTCTATAATTGGAGGTTTTAATTATGAATTATTCTAGTTTTTTATTTTCATTATATGTAATATCTGAATCTGGTAGATCAGATCTTCCAGATAGTGCTTTTGGTATTCCTGAATTAAGGAAGTATCCTTTAGATACAGAAGCTCATGTGTTATCCGCTATAAAGTTCTTTAATTATGTAGAGCCTAAATATGAAGAAGAATTAGCAAAGAATATAATAAGAAAGATACATGAATATAAATTAGAAGATAAAGTAAACCCAGGTGAAAAGAATAGATTTAGTAAATATTGGAAAAAGACTACTGTAAAGGAGAATAGTATAATGGAAGATAATAAGAAAGTATCTGTAGATGAAATTTATAATGACGTTAAGGTTGCTAATAGTGTAGATATAGATGAAATAGATTTCTCTTATTGCACCGGAGAGCCTAATTCTGAAGTAGTGTTTGAATCTAGAGTATTTCAAGACTAATTACAGGTAAATTGTAATATTTTGCTTGTATGGATTTTTATATATTCTAATCTATCGATAAATGATATTCTGAGAATGTAAATATTGAATAAAAATCCGAATTTGTAATGATTCTATATAACATATCACTACAAAGGAGGAGTTATAATGAAAGAATATAATATTATGCTGAATGGTATAGATAAAGTAAAATCATTTGTTACTATGATAAATGGTTTTAATGTTCAAGCAGATCTTCATTCTGGTAGCTATGCTATAGACGCACAATCAATATTAGGAATCTTTACTCTAAATTTGACTAGACCCCTTACATTAAAATTAAGGTCTATATATCCTGAAAAAGATTTATTAGAATTTGAATCTAAATTAAATAATTATATTGTATAATAAAATTCCCAGTAGGCTTCTAATCACCTACTGGGTAAATATTTTTATTCTGTTATAATAGGTCTCTTTGCTATGATAGTATTCCTATCAAATTCGTTCCAATTAATTTTATATCTATTTGTTTCAACAATTCTATCTTTATGATTTCTTATATAATCATACAAACTATATATAGCACTAAACGTTACCAGATAATATTTATCATAATCTACAAAATACATCTTATATCTTTTTAATACTTCTGTTATAGTAGGTACTAATTTAGAATCTGATAAATATAATACCTTATAATCGTATATATTAGATACTCTTTGTATGCTGATTTCGTGCATATTTTCCTTATCGTCATATTCATAAACACAAGAAAAATTATTAATATTATAAGCAGGATCTTGTAAAGCAATAGGCCCGTCTTTCAGATCAGTATGCATCTTTATAATATCTATAAAAGCATCTATAATATTTACGATATCATTATCATTTATCAACCATTTATCAAAATATTTTGTCAGGAATATTGCTCTATCTATTATTGGAGTAAATCTTACATGAATAATATTTTCATAATCTGGAGTTATATCACCTTCTCCAGAATCATCTGGATCTATATCACTAGAGTCATTATCATTATTACCGTATATTCCTTTTTGGACTATATTATGAGGTAAGAATATCTGTTCGTTATCTACAGGATATTTTAATTTCATTATATTAAACCTCCTATTGGATTTATTTCTGGTATAATTATTCGAATGTGAAAAGTTGATCTATACAACAATTATCACTTCTTTATAAGGAGGGATTTATTATGAAAGAACACAAAATAAATTGTGATAAGAATAAATATATAAATATTGCTATAAATAGTCTTAGAGAAAATATAGAATTGTTGGACGATGAATTAAATAATATTACTACTGAATTTGAGAATTTATATAATGAAAGAAGCGAATTATTAAAAGCTGTAGAAACATTAGAATCTATTATAGATAATTATGATTCAAATGATTTTATATAATAAGGAGAATATTAATGCACTATATTCCGTTTTTGAACGAAAAGATAGATAACAGATATAACGATATTAATTGCTGTTGTTGTCCTTTAGTAACTATTAAATATATTGATAATAAACCAGTATCTGTAACTTGTCCTTATAATAATAATTATGGTTATAAACCCGCAGAAGTTACAGATCCTGATAATCTTAATATTACTCTTCAACCTGCTATATTTTCTAATTGCCCTGTACAATATAGAGATCCTGTTGAAAGTGTTCATTATTTACAAGTATATTGTAATATTAATAATAGATTTATTAATAAATATAAAGAAATAAAAGACGATAATTCATTATCTCCAGAAGATAAGAATACTAAATTACAAGAAATGATACAGAAATTTAATCAGTTTCAAGATTTCTTAAAAGAACTATTTCCTAAACATCATGAATTATATGAAAAAGTTATGTTGAAAGGATATCATTTAGATGAAAATCTAAATCCTGTAAAATAAGGAGGGTATTATGGAAGATACTTATAATGTAAGATGTAGTGTAACTATGTTTTGTAGTTCTACAATGTATGATAATATCGTATACGATAAAGAAATTACAGAATGTGCTACGATTAAATTAAATTGTCCGACAAAATATGTATATGATCCAGTAGTAAAAATATATTATATTATTATGAAAGGTACACCTGAAATGGAAAGTAAAATGGGTAACAATGATATAGTTATCGCTCATATTAGTCAATTTGGAGATAATATTGTTAGTGATACGGAGTTATATAATTCTATTGCTAGAATTACCAATTTTACTACAGAAGATGTAGATAATGGAGAAGAGTAAATTTTGTAAAAGTTGCCGATTTTAAATATATACTATAGAGATGTAATAAAACAGATCCTAGTATATATTTAAAAGGGGGTAACAAAATGAAACTTGCAGACAGAATCCTTGGACTGGTAACTCTTGGAACAGTTGATAACGCAGAAATCGATACAGATTTTGATATGAATCTTTATCAATCTCCTGTAATGAATTCAAAGAGAAATGTATTGATTGAGAATATCCAGTGGGGAGTATTTTCAATCAATATACTTTCCTGGCTGTTACTTTTGTTTATCGATCTCAAAGGTATTGAGCTAGTACTCATGAACATCATTCCGATTGCTATTATCATGGTAATTGGGATGTTCAAAGATCGTGAGGCTCAGGAATCATATGATAAGTATGCGGAATGGAAAGAGCAGAGAGATGAGTATATAGAGATCCTTGAAGAAGAGGATCTCTACGATCAGTTCTAATAATTATCCCAGTAGGTGTAAAAACCTACTGGGATATATTTTTTATTATTCTTCTTTATTTTTAGCAGCAGCTTTTTCTGCTTTCTTTTGTTCTATTTCAGCTTTAACGTCAGCTATCTTACGTTGCTGAGTCTCGCTTTCTTTTTCTTCCATCTTTTTTATTTTTTTAGCACCTGTTACTTGATAATATTTAGACATTATAGCATTCTTAACGTCTCTAAATTTATCTTCAACTTTCATAACAGGAATAGGATTCTCTGTTTCTATATATACAGATCTATCTTTAATGGTATTATAAGTAGGATCAATATAAGCTGTAGTATAATTATCTTTAGTAACATACTTTGTAGTCTTCTTTCCCACATTACCAGCTCTCCATATATCGATTTCCTTATCTACAGTAAAGAAACATCTCTTAGATGGATAGAAATATTTACCTCCGGTTTTAGACTTAAATGAAGGTATTAATTCTTTAATATCATCTGCTGGCGATATATGCAATAATTGTACATCCGCAGGAATTTGAACTTGTGCTAATCCCTTAGAATATCTAACAGCAGCTTTCTTACCACCTGACTTACCTTCCTTATCTTCTTGGATTTCAAACCATTCTAATATAATACCCTTATTAGGTAATCCCATAAATTTACATATCTGATTAAAGGATTTCTTATAATCACCATAAGATACATCCTCAGCATTCATAATATCAAAATGCTTTTTAAGCATTTCTTCTTGTTGAGGAGTAATTAATCTATCTATCCAGCGATGAGTTACAAAAGACTTAGATTTCTCTCCCCAATCTTTATAGAGAGCTTTCATATCTGTCATATGCTTAATACGCTTCTTAGTATCATCTACAATAGATTCAGCAAGAGCAGTATCCATAGGATTATCATCTAATATATCTGCATATAAAGTATCCTTTTCACCAGCTTCAGGAACGTCAATATCATCGTCTAAATGATCTACTAAACATTCAGTACTTTCCTTTTTAGGAGTATTATTAGTAGGAGCACCAGATCCATTAGACGGACCACTATTGTTAGTATTATTAGCCGTACTATCATTAGGCTTAGGAGTAGGTTGAACCGGCTTTGTTCCAGTAGTGTTAGAATTAGATGGTGTAGGACTACTAGTAGGCTTTGGGGTATTATTATCTGGCTTTGGTGCTGGTGTAGGTGCTTTAGGAGGAGTTGTTGGTGTATTATCTGCTGGTTTAGCAGTTTGACCTTTTTCTACACTCTTCTGAGCATTAATATCGTCCTTTATCTTATCAGCATTAGCTCTAACCACTTTCTGAATATCATTAGCGTTAATTTGAGCCTTATTCTCTAAAGACTTATTCATAGAGTCATTCTGTCTCTGCTTAGCAATATTAGTTGTTCCCTGTTGAGGAGTTGTGGCTTTGGTAGGATCTGATACCTCTGATACATAACGTCTATCATAATATTCTCTATTTTCAGCAGATTCATAAGCAAATCCCTGCTGAATAGATTCAGATCCTATCTTTAATATCATAGTAGCAATATCAGTCATATCTCTTCCAATAACAGATTCTATTCTTTTCCAGTTATTTAAATACGTACCAGAATAAGCATATAATACAGTCTGTAAGAATGCTGGATATAACTCTAAAGCAAAGTGAGTTCCCTTACCGTATAAGAAATACCATCTATCTAATACTACCCCTGTAGTAAGATCTTTTAATTTAAAAGTATTGATAATAGAATTACAGAAGCTATCTATATCAATAAATTCATCTTCTGCTACGTAGTAATAATCAGCAGCTTTAGCTTCCTGAGGAGTAAGCTTATTGGCTATCATAGATACTTTTCTAGCAGTAGCCATATCTAATCCCATTACGTTCGTTCCAAAATATACTCCAGTAATATAGAGTATTCTAGGTCTATTCTCTAAATATCCAGTAACTCTGAGATAGTCTAATAAACCTCCAAACATCTTACAGAATGCAGATACAGAAGCTCTCTGAAGATTACCGTTTCTAAGTAATTTAGAATTATCTAAATAATATAAATAATTTGCTAATACTCCTAAAAGATATGTAGAGAATTTATCTATATCTTTACAATAGAATACTCCATTTTGTTCGTAGATTAATCCAGTTACATCTACGAATATGGCTTTATGTCTAGAAGCAGATCTAGGATCTTTTGCGTAGAAAATCTTAAAAGCTGACGGTAATTCTCTTTTAGCTATTACGAAATTAATACCGCCATTCTGTAATAATCTATACAATACAGCAGCATTTACTCTACTTTTCAGATTATCTCTAATATTTTTAAACGAAGGGTCTCCATAATTAATCCTTTGTCCATTAAGCAAAAAATCAATTAACTGCTTTTCAGCAGTAAGCCCCTCTGCGTTTGTTTTAGCATACAGAGAACAATCTGCAAAATTCTTTGGTTTCGTAAACATCTTATGATAAACTCCTTTCTATAGAGTAGTAAATTCGTTATTATATGAAAGTTAACTCCCTAGGATTATATAATCCTAGGGAATAAAATATATTAAGTTCCTTTATATAAAGTAAAAATATGATAATAAGTATTTGAACCAGTACTCAATTGTCTATTTGAAGCATTGTATAGATATATGTGGGGTTGTTGAGCTTTATTGCATAGAATAACAAAAAGACCCATAATAATTAGTATTTGCCTGATATTGTTCTCTTGGAAAAAAGGACACATTATCAAAAAAAACCAATTACAGAATAATTAGCAGTAGATGGAGCAAGATAAACTCTACCTGCTAGTGCTGGAGTATATCCTGTTGGAAATTTAAAAATGTAAGTATCAGGATTGTTGCTAAAACTAGCTATGTTAGAACCAGTACGTAAACTAATATGACAGATTCCAAATTTTTTATTATTTTTGGATTTTAAACAAATTATATTTAAATTTAAATAAGCATTAGTGTTAGTATAAGTTCCATTTAAATATGTTGTTCCTTCAGAGTGCATAGCATTAGCATAACTTGAGTTTAAATCATCATGTTGTATCTATATTTTATGTTTGAGCAGCTTATTATAAACTATATTAGAGTTTAATATGTTGTTATATCGAATCCAGTGTAACTAGTTATATTAACAATAAATGTAGCTCTTACAAACGTACCAACCTTTAAAAAAGCATCGTGAATTTTTAACGAAGCTGCATTAAAGTCAGAACCGGATATTTTAGCCATACCAATATTATTAGTGGTAGATTTCCACAGTATAAAGAGCCTAGTTGCCGTATCTTGATATATTATAGTTAATGATAAATCATCTCCTGTAACAACATGAAATCCTTGTGTAGTATTAGTTGTTGCTATCGATATTAACCTAAATTGAGGATGCACTCTGCTATTCAAATCATCAGTAAGACTATTTTAGGCTCTAGGGATTATTCCCTAGAGCCATAAAATTCACATTTCTATAATTATCTCGTGGGAGGGTTATATATTATGGTAAATTCGGATAATATTTTAGAATTGGTAAAATATAATTCTTTAAATTCTATAAAAGATAAAAAAGATTATCAAGAAGAAACTTATAATCGTTTAAATAAAATATTATTAAGAGCTTCAGAATATAATAATGTAACTGGAGTATTCTTAGCTCAAGTCTCTAACCAATCATGTAGAATATTCCAAGTTATGTATAGAGAAACTAATGCGCCTGTTCATAATGAGTATAAATATACTCACGGTTGTGATTTCTTTTTATTTTGTATAGATGATAATTATCTTACTATAAATGATATAGCAGACCATTATGCTAAATTAGGATTCTTAACCGGTATAAAGGTATTTCATTATCATAATTATTTACAATATAGATTATTAATATCATGGTCTGACGAAGAATCTACAGACGATAAAGTAAATATTCATAAATATGTAGATGGTGTAGATATATTTGCCGAAGATTCGCATCCAGAGGCTTACTGAAAACATTAATATAATATATGATAATCTATTTTCGTTAAAATATTACTATAAACTTATAAAATATAAGGAGGATAAATATATGGGTACTAGAGATGAATTCCCGGTATTCGATCTTGATCTTGTAGTATCAGATGTAAAGATCGATGAAGAGGGTAAGCTTGTTAAGGATACTGAGAAGGAAGGAGGAAACAAGTAATGTTATTACCGTTTATTACTCATGATCCTGTTTCCCGGAGTTATATTAACTATAAGGGACCTGACGGAAAGGTTCAGTCTGATTGGTATCCCGAGGATGAGATGCCGAGACCGAAAGTTTATCATGAATTGGTAAGCAAGCAATCTCAGACTTATAAGAATATGTATAAGGATCTGATTGAAGATACTATAAAGTCTATTAGTGATATTAGTGCTGCTATTAATAATTCTGTAGATGATGTTATCGAAGTTAAGTTAGTAGCTGATACTGAAGTTCCGAAGAGAGATGATGGCAAGATCACTACTGTATTTGTCCCGGCGGGAAAGACTCTTATCGTAGATCTCAATGGTCATGAATATAAGTGTCAAGCATATGCATTTTATGTAACTGGTGGAACGCTTATCATTAGAGATACTTCTGTTTCTAAGAAGGGTGTTATCAGAACTGCTCTTCATAGTACCTATGGTGCTATTATGGCTATGAATAACTCCAAGGTTATTATGGAAGGTGGTATGATCGATACTCGTACTCCGGATGATACTTCTACTCCGAACTGGATGTATGGTATTGTATGTACTACCGGCTCTACTGCTGAGATTAAGGGAGATTCTGTAATCCATACAGATGAAGCTTCTGCTATTAGTACGAATAATACTACTGGTGTTGGAAACTTCTCCGTATCAGGCAATGCTCAGCTTATCGCAGATGGTTGTGCTGCTATTTATCAGGCTTCAATGGACTATATCGATATCTTTGGTAATGCTAAGGTTATCGGTGGTATCGTAGCACGTATGGGTAGAATTACTGTTAGAGAGAATGCTAGAGTTATTAATAATGGATTTAAGGTTCCTTATGACGACTTTGGTACTTATCTTCCTACTAGTAATGGACCTGCAGCTCTTCCATATGGTGTATTCCACGCAGCTGGAACTTATAAGGGTAATGGAGAAGCTGGAAGCAATGATTTCATCCTCACTGTTAAGGATAATGGATCTATTGAATCTGCAGACGGTGTGAATGTAATGGTTGCTGATCTTGGTACTGGATTTGATCAGGTATCTAAGGTAGTTATTCCGAATAAGGTTAGTTGGCAAGTATTAAGTTACGACGAAGCTAAAGAACTTGTAGAAGCTGCTGGTAAGACTCTTAAGGATAAGATCGCAGTTACAGATATTACTGTCACTGTAGATGGTGCTGTAGTTTATCCTCTTGTTCAAGATGAGGAAGTCCCTGCAGATGGAGAATAATATACAATAATAAATTATATCCCAGTAGGAATAATTCCTACTGGGATTTTTATTTTAATTAGGTATTAATAATTATATTTAATTTCTATGACTGCTGGAGAAAATGCTATTAAACTAATATCTGTCAATGCATTATAATCTATAACTATATAACCTTGATTATTTTTTGATAATGTTGTTACAGTACTATTTCCAGCTAATTTTGTATATTTAAAATAAGTTCCATGAGATTGAAATATATAATAATCAATGCATGTATATGAATTTATCTTACGTATATGATAACACGAAGTGAAAAATTTCCACTTAGTTTATAATATGATATAACTGATTCGGAAGTATTAAAAAACATATACAACATACCCGTACTATTTGCTTTATTAAATACTTGCAATATACATGGTTTGGGATGTATATTTCTACTACCATATATAATTCCTCCACCATATGCTTGACCGTTATTATCTTGGCCATAACAGACCATAATATCTGATATATTATCAGGAATAGTAAAATTAACAGGTGTTGTAGAATTTGTAGTATTAGTGCCAATATAGGTATATTCTTTACTTACTTTTTCATCATTGCTTTTATTTATAGTAATAAAAATATGAAACGTTGGCACATAATTCCACTCCACTAGGAATAGTATCTTGAGCATTTAACGTTAAATTTGCATTTGCATTCGATTGATTAAACTCCACAGTTACTGTAAAACAAGCTCTACCCGTATCAGCTCTATTACCAATAAAATTAATTTTATTACATAACGGTATTTGAAAAAGAGATCCAAAAAAGTAACTACTTCCTGCCGCAATAGATGTAACTGTATTTGATTTTAAAATTAATAAAACGAATTTGAATTTTGATATATCATAAATAAACCCAGTATTCTCATTTATATATGGATCGCTGCCTATTTTATGTAAGGGAAATGTACCGCACGTTACAGTCAAATCATCATAACCTTCAGAAATTGAAAAGAAATAATAAATCAATCATATACTATATTTATATAAGTAACTAAATATAGTAGTGATTTTAATTTTATAGGAGGAATTACAATGAAGATTACTGATATCGATGTTAGCGATTTTTGCTATGTTTCAACATATGCCGATCCGAATAGAGAGTATTACGGATCAGCAGCTTGCAGATTTATTGCATCAGATATAATCACAAAGATATTACATAATAGAATTACTGTATCTGGTTACGAAACCAGACATTTTTCTCATGTGGTTGATATTAGTACTAGTCGTTCTTATTGGACTGTTTCTATCGACATGGATTTGCTCGATTTTGATAATTTTGAAATTGTTGCTGTTTCTGATAGAACTGGTGCTAGAATACATGTAAAAAATAACAAATGGTTTGACAATATTAATACTTTAATGGGAATCGGATCTATCACCGAAGAGGGAGCAATGTATAAAGCTATTGAATGTATTATCAAAGAGCTTAAATATCTTTACTCCAACAGATCGAAGAAGTATTGCAAGGTATTATCTGAGGAATATGCTGCTGATTTTGAAGAGTAATATTTATAAAGAAGGTGAATATAATTTCACCTTCTTTATTTTTTGTAATTAAACGTGATTAGATGTAATAAATTACTACAAGAGAGACATTAATATAATTAATTAGTAAGGAGTATAAAGTTTGATATGAAGAAATCAGTCAGTAAAAACTTCATTGACGTTCTTTTAGACAATAATGAAGAAGAAATGAGAGAATATCTTCTATTGAACGGAAAGAAGCCAAAACCAATATCACCATTCTATTTTATTAAGGAGGAAGTAATCAATGATAAATCAGAAAAATAGTAATGATCCGAAGAACATGAATGAACTTATTGATCAGATCAAGCAGATTACTATGAAACAGAAGTCTCAGTCTATTTCAGATCAGCTTAGAGTTCAGCAAATGCTTCTTAATGATCCTGAATATGAAGTATCTATATATGATAAGAATAAGGGGCGCATTGGATCAAGAAACGTTCATACAGAGGCAGTTAATTTTGTAGCGGATGTAACGTCTTCTATTACTGGAGTAGATAAGAAAGAAGCACAAGATCTTGCTTCTAATTATAGATTTACTAAGAAGGATGCTAATTTCTTCTTGAATATGAATAGAGATTTTATTCAGACTTATCTTCAGACAGGACGTAAGCTTAATATTGTTCAGACGGAAGATTCTGAAGCTTCTATTTTCTATCGTCCTGTAGAAGCTAGAGAGAAGATTGTACCGGGGAGAAATGGTAGTAAGCCTACTGTAATTTCTGGTTATCAGAAAGTTGTTGTTAAGAGTAAGGCTCCTAAGTATATGAAGAAGGGTTGAGTATTTAATTATATAATGAGAGAGTCTATATGACTCTCTCATATTCATATAAAGGAGAATAATTAACATGGCTGGTCTGATGGGTTATGACGATGGTATTGGAGGATTACGTGCTCCTAGCCAAATAGATCCTTATTATTATAAAACAGGACCCATTACAGAAGTTACTAAATGTAGTGGTGGTCGTGGTCATAATGAGAGTAGTTGTTGGTATTGTATAATAACCGAATACGAAATTCCGGGAACTGTAATTGAAGGTTTTCCGGTTATGATACTTAAAACTGCTGGATGTGATTGGTATAGAGATGGTGTTGGAGAAGCTGGAAGGGTTCATCCTGGATGTGCTGCTTTTAACGATGGCTGTCTTATGTATAATCATAGTTGTTGGTAATTATAATATGGAGAATAAATATGGGTATGATTGAAATACAAGAAGAAACCACCAAGAATCCTATTACTTTAATTGGTAAAGAAGCTGGTATTTGTTGGGGTGCTGATATAGAAGATAATAAAAAGAATTATAAACGTGGAAAAGAATGTATAGAAAATGATCATGGTAGAACGTTAGAATTTCCTCAGGTGTATATTACTATAGAAGATTATTCTGCTAGAGTAATGAGAGAGTTATATACTCATATTGGAGGAGCTCCCACAAGATTACAAGCCTCTACCAGATATATTGATTATACTGATTTCTCCAAGAAACAGCAATACGTGATTCCTAATTCTGTTACTAAGAAAGGTACTGATGCTTTATCTATCTATGTAGATGCTATGGACAATATAGCTGATGCTATGATTAAATTAAATGATCTCGGTATTCCCAGAGAAGATATAGCATTATTATTGCCATTAGGAATGCATTCTAAGATGGTATGGAGAACCAATCTTAGAAACCTGATTGATATGTCACATCAGAGATTATGTAATAGAGCTAACTGGGAATTTAGAACATTATTCTTAGACGTAATGTCTGCTCTTAAAAACTATTCTGAAGAATGGAATAGTATTGTTATGAACGTCTTTAAACCTAAGTGTCAATATCTTGGATATTGCCCTGAGAAATTTTCTTGTGGAGCTTATGAGAAAACAAGAATTGAAGAGACTATTATTCGGCTTAAAAGTGCTGGTTACCAAATCATTGCTCCAGATGATGGAAAATAACAAAGTAAAATAATTTTCGATCATATACTATACATATAGTTACAGAAAATAAATAGTTAATTGTTATTTCAAGGAGGAAAATGAATTATGGCAGAAAAACTTTTGATCGCTGATGCACTCGACGAAAGGGATTTCCTTAGGGTTAAAATCCATAAGGCAATCCAGAATTGCAGCTTTGTCACTGTAAAACGCAAGAAGGACGAAAAGACCGGTAGTGGTGTTGCTCCGGAAGATTTTGCTGAAAAAGCAAAGTCCGATTATCAGTCTATTTCTGATATGATCGTCCGGCTCAAAAAGATCAATTCCGCAATCATCGTATCCAACGCCACTACGAATGTTACTCTGAAGAGTGGTTTGACGATGACAAGAGCAGAGGCGATTGCTCGTCGTAAAGAACTTAAGAGTAAAAATTCAGACGACCTGGAATATGAATTTATCCAGACCATGCAGCGGATGATCTCCTCAGCTCAGAGAGATTATTCAGTCCTTACAAAGAAAGCAGATGCTATTGCCGAAACTTACAACGGCAATCTTTCCAGTAAGGATAAGGATCTCAATATTAAGCAGATTGAGGCAGCAAAGGTGCTTACTGCTGAAGAATATCCGGAGATTATTGATCCTCTTGATCTGGAGAAGAAGTATAATGATCGTGTAGATCAGTATACTACTCTTGCTAAGGAACTGGATACTGCTATTAAAGTATCCAATGCAACTACTTATATTGAAATTTGATAATTATTGCTTGCTATACGAAAATTCAAATTAAATCTCCCCTTGGAAGACGGGGATATAATAGTCTTCCAACCATATAAGGATGAAGCGGATACCTTCATTGGTATAAAATAGAGACTGTTAATCTCTATATTGGTGTATGTTTTGTCCGCTGCCAGTAAAAGGCGGACCTTACACTCCATTCTTCAACCGTTAATTGTTGTATGTTAACGATTAATGGATAACTTTTAATATGTTAATTGCGGTATATTTAATATATTATAATATAATATACAGTTGTACTGTATTTGTAATTAAATATTAAAAACCGCACAGGAACCGATAATAGATAATTAGTAATTAAGTACAATAATGCTACGGCAAAAATCCGGGGTTAAAGGTTTGTGGAGTTGATTTAGAATCCCAGAACTATCCTCCCGGCAGTATAGTAAGCAATATTATAATAGGCTCAATAGGAATCAACCCCTATTGAGCTTTTCGTCTTTGTGAGCTTCAAAGACGACACTCTTTTTCATTATGGTCAGGCCCGGTAGATTGGTACATCTACCGGGTGTTTTATTTTTTAATTTTAATCCGGTAGGTTATAATAACCTACCGGATATTATTTTTATATTCTCTCAGTATTTATATAAGTTAACAAGCTTTATTTGAAAACAGATTTAATTCTATCATTAATATAATCAATATCTAAAGTGAATTCAGATATTGTAAAATATAATTGGCTATCTAACGAGATTATATCATAATCATCGATAGATAAACTATAAGATATTACAGCATAACCCGAAGGTGCTTTTTCAAATAAGAATGATATTGTGTAGACCACATAGTCTACACCAGAAGCTATTTTCTTTAATAGCTTTCTTCTACCTGCTTTAGAAGTACCAATATACTTTGTACAAAATGATTCAATCGTATCAGTGTTGAATTTCAAGGCTGTTGTTATTACCTCAGACTTGTCTACACCAATAGGCACTTCATAAGGCTTAACAATAATATTGTCTACAGCCATAGATATAATACCTCCTTTTCGATAAGATATACATATAATCAATTAAAATATTTGGTATATTAT
>Ga0326512_10000284_pt1 | contig 42955 bp, 51 predicted proteins | sample 1_2617_0518_D_FD_203652 | JGI IMG/M metagenome (GOLD analysis project Ga0326512, IMG submission 203652) | Bovine rumen microbial communities from UC Davis, California, United States - 1_2617_0518 | ecosystem: Host-associated > Mammals > Digestive system > Stomach > Rumen | place: USA...
ATTGCTAACCCCCTATAACGAACATCATGAAACCGATAACGAACAGTCCTGACCATGCGAGGAATCCTTCAATGGCTTCCTTCGGATCATCTTTGCTGAATCAGATCCACCGATTGATTTCTTGCGAAGTTCCAACCATTCTTCGTGAGAAATCTTTTTTGTATTAACTATCTTTCTTGCCATTATTCTTTACTCCCTAATATCTCTTCGACATCTTCGCCTTCTGTCACAAGCTCAAGCAGTGCCATCAATGCAAGATCCTCTCTGGTCTTGTCCTTAAACTTCTCCCAGGCTCTGTCAAGTTCTCTTGCCAAAGCTCTGTCATACTCTTCTGGTGCTAAGTCTGCTTCTCTGAATGCTATGGCTTTCATCATCATTAACCGTCTGGCTAATTCCTTTACCATGTCGCTTGTGCTTACAAGCAGCTCCTGCTTCTTTTCTTCAAGAGTCATGTTCTTAATTCTTTCTCTATCTATCATTGCTAACCCCCTATAACGAACATCATGAAACCGATAACGAACAGTCCTGACCATGCGAGGAATCCTTCAATGGCTTCCTTCGGATCATCTTTGATGAAATCTATGATTATCTTCATGTCTATGCTCCTTCCCTTGCGTACTCCAGGTACTCTTCCTGCTCTGCGATGCGGATGCTCTCCACTGGCTCTGCAGCTCTGAGATCCTCGCAGTATTCCTGCACCTTCTGTCTCGCTCTTCTTATACTCTCGAATGATGGGAGATCATTCCTCATCACTACTTCTCCGAATGGTGCATACGGATTCACGCCATAGCACTTCGTGTAGATCTCTCTGATAAGGAGTCTGTCATTGCTCCTTGTAGCCGGATGCTCCTTCAGCATCTGTAGCACCTTTGGTGTCACTTCTCTTACTCTGCTCATATCTCCACCTTTATTACTCTTGGCAGGCTGCCCATGCGATCTTCCATGCGTTTATCCATTATTTCGATTGGATCTAAATCCTCGAACAGATTCTCTGCTTCTTCGACAAACTGATTTGTCATTTCCTGAAATTCGTCTGCAGTATATATTCCTGCTTTTACAGCTATGTGATTCTGTGCAACAACCTCATAGAGCAAATCTTTTACAGTAGCTGTCAGCTTCTCTCTGATTTCTTTCACTTCTTTCTGTTCTCTTCTCTTTCTGAAAAACATGTTGTCTCCTTCCTATCTCAGTGATACTTCTCTCATCGCTGCCAGGTAGATAGCTTCCTTTGCCATCTCTATCTCTTCGTTCTTGCGCTCGATGATCTCATCGCTTCTCGCTTCGTTTCTCTGGATTGACTCTGCGCCCTGTTCATAGAGGCTCGTCATTACAGCCAGGTTGTGCTGTGTGTCTATCAGCTCTTCCTTCAGTCTGACGATCTCCTGCTCAAGAGTCTTTATTCTCTCCTTGTAGAATTCATCCGGCATTGGCTGCCATGAGAATCTTGTTTCTGGATTAATTGTTCCTTTTGGCTCTTTCTTATCGTGCTTGCCCATTGTGTCTCCTTTCCTCACGGATCTTCTTCGTCATCATCCCAGTAATTGCCATCATCCCACCAAGAGTCTCTCACCATGAGATTCTCCATATGCATTACCTCATACTGCGTCATGGTGAATCCCCCTTCTCTGCGCATCGTATTCTCTGATACGCTTCACAACCTCGTTCTGCTCTCTGACAGCAAGCTCATACTTGAGCATGATGGACATCTCTCCGTATGGAACATTGAGCATGTCTGCAAGCTGTGTCTGATTCATGCCTGCCTGGAGCATCGCATTCCTTATTCGCTTGTTCTTCAAAACCTTCTCCTTTCTGCTGTCGCTAATTTGTAGTAGTCATCACATGCTGTGCTGTTGATGTGCTGCCTTGTACCTTTCTTGCCGCATGTACCATGCTTGGCTCTTCCGTCTATCACACCGAATCTGCTCATCGGCCTCATAAAGAATGGGCAGTCTTCGCAGTGTGCTTTCTCACCTTCCATCTCATGCTGTTCTGCAAGAGTCTCCGGCTCTTCGATAGTTTCGGAATAAAAAATCCAGAACGAGTTACCATCACGCTCAAACCTCGGTTTCATAGAAGCAAGCTCTCTCATAGTCTGGTTGAACTCCTGCTGCGTATTGTGTCCGTCTGAGCCATCGATGAACTTCGACTGGATAACATTGATAGTCTTCATAGGGATTCTCCTTGAAATAAAAAAATGTACCTACCTATTGGTAAGTACATTACTATTTCTCCCCTTCCCTTTCCTTAACAGATGTTAAGAACTATCTGTAAAATTATGATTTTAGGAATAGTCGGATTTCTAAACATAAGGATGCCATGAGCATCCTGCAATGAACTTACCTGCATATATATTACAACCGCCCCTACTCCATTGCAATAGTTATTTCAAAATAATTTCAAAATTAATTCAAAAGTGATATCATCTTTTTGGGAGGGTCATGACATGTATATCAGCATCTCATCTATAAGCCTATTCAGCAGAGGCATCGCCATAGCAGGAATAATACTATGGATCATAATAAGCCATAATGACAAACTGTCTGAGCAGACTAAGCGTATCGCCTCATATTTCTGTCTCGGCATGTTCATCATAGGCTTTGTCATAGCATTACATTTTGGATTAGTTCCAGACGAATAACGAAAAACCGCAGGCAAATTCCCCAAAGCCTGCGGTCTTTCTATAGGTAGATATTGCCTATAAGGAGATTACATGAAGAAACTATCCCAATGGGCATCTTTAGTATAAGTCAATTGGCATCCCCTTTCGCCCCATACTTAGCTCCTTGATGCGAGATACTTGAGTGGATCTACTGGCTTGCCATTAGCATCGAGAACCTTGAAGTCCAGGTGCGGTCCAGTCGAAACTCCGGTAGATCCTACATTAGCGATTGGCTGTCCTTGTGCCACTGTATCTCCTACTTTAACATTCCATGCTGACAGATGGTTATAATATGTGACCATTCCGTTATCGTGTTTGATGCCTACAGAATTGCCGTATCCACCATTCCACCCTGTTGAAATAACTACACCGCCATCAGAAGCTACTACTTCAGCACCCATTGGCGCACCGATATCGATTGCCGGATGGTTGCTCGAAGCTCCCCTTGTCGGAGCATTTCTGTAGCCGAAGTATGAAGTGATAGATCCGTTAGTCGGCCATATGAACTTGCCTGTACTCTTGAGTCTGTCAGCATATCTTCCCTTGCTACTCTTATACTTCATAACATCGATTCTGTTTCGATTCTCCCAAATCCTTTCAAGATCCTCATAAGAAAGTCCTGCACGAACAAGAGGCTCAAGCGTTTCAAGCATCGCATCCTTATCATTAATCATAAATGCGATCTTCATATCTTTAGCTGTGTTCGACTTGTAAGCCATCTCGGACAGCTCATAGTCTGCCATGCCATGATTAAGCAGATAGTCCTTGATATTTTCCTGCGCTTCTATCTGAGCATCAGTAGGATCATACACGATGGTCTTCTTCATCGCTGACTTGGATGTGGCAAATATCCTCTCATCGAAGTAGTCAGTGTCACCGCCTGCAGCCACATACATATCTCTGTATTCCTGCACTTTCTTATAGTCACCTTCCTGGATTACATCAGCAAGAGGCTTATCGCCATTCTGTGACTTCATATATGTAGTCACATAGCTCCACACCTTCTTGTCTTTTGCTTCTCCGGTAAGGTCTGCGGTCTTGCCTGCGATCTCCGTTGCTTTCTTATCAAAGGCTTCCTGCTCTTTTTCTTCCTCAGTCTTGCCTATGCCAAGCCTTGCGAAGAAGCTGTCTTTTACTTTCGCTTCTCCGTCACCTTTGCCCTGAACAGGTCTATATCCCATCTTGTTAGCAATGGTATCCATAAGGCTCTCATCTTCTTCTGTGCCATCTGCAGCAAAGACATCGATACCGAACTTCTCAAAGACAGCTTTGACATCACGCATGATAGTCTTGACCGGAACTCCAGTGACATAACCAAAACCGCCAAACAGATTCATGAATATGTCATACCATGACTTATTACTGCCTTCGGTTATCTTCTTCTTGAGCTGATCCATTCCCTTGAATATAGTCTCGAAGCCTTCAAGAGCCATATTGGATGTTCCCCATCCATCTTTCAGACTGATAATGTCCTTGACAAAGTAGATGTTATTCCACTGCGCCCACGGAGCATTATCGAGGAAGTTCTGCTTGAAGTTGGCAAGCCACAGTTCTGCAAACCCTTCATCATCGTCATCATCTCCACCGCCTTTGCCTCTGACTGCATCCCAGATAGCAGCAGAAGCTGAGACAGCAGCAGCATTGAGAGCAAGCACAAATGCCATCTTATTGAACATCATCACGGATCCTGCTTTATCTCCATCCTTCCACATCTCATTAGCTTTTATAAGAGAATCACGGAAGACATTGAAGGTAAGTGTCGGCTCTGCCATGAAGGATGTTGCCATCTTCGTAAGCGTATTCTTGCTTCTCATGGTATCCGATCTATGGAAGATGGAGTCTACTACCTGAGTCTTGTCGAACACTTCTGAAGCTCTCTCGTTGCACAGTCTGAAGAATTCATCAGAGCCTACCTTTACATTAGGATTATTCGCCTTGACCTCTTTCTTCACGGCCTGCCATATCAAGCTCCACGTCCAGTTATCAAGCGCACCATATGCGCCCATCGTCACAGTATCCCATCTTGACCAGTCATTGTTCATCATGATGTCTTCGATGTCTCTGCCCATGTCCATATCGTAATGCCCCCAGGATTTCCAGAGTGCTATTGGACAATGTGCAAACATCTCTTTAACATCAGCAGGAGATATCGGCTTGATGCCCACAAAGTATTTAGCATCTATAGCCATCAATGATCTGAAGATAGCTGTAGGCTGCTGAAGTGCTACTCTGAAGTTAGCTCCGATAGAAGCCTTCTTGTAGTTGGCAAGAGCTTTATTCATCAGATCGTTTACTGCATCGGATCTCGTCTTGGTGTTTCCATTCACATCACCAATGAACTTCATTATGTAGTCATTTACCTTGCGAGTGAAAGCATCACCTATCATGGCCTGCACAGAAGTCTTGACTGTTCCGTCTTCCCTTCTCTGCTTGTAGTTATATACTCGCATGAAGTCTGAGATAGGGATTGCCATCGAATTGTACAACGACATCTTGTTGCAGTGGTCTGCTACTACACTGAAGATATCATCTATCATTATGGCATTGTTGGCATTTCTGACTAATGGCTTCGTGAAGCCGAAGTTCTTGATCTTCTCCTGGACATCAAAGCTGTCAGCAGTCTTTGCAAGAGACTCACCACTCGACTTGATTGGGAAGTAATCCTTCTCACGGAACAGCTTTATACCATGCATCTCAAGTGAAGTCTCATTACCCCACGCAGCCATCTCGTTGTTAAGAAGTGACTGCATCTCGTCAGCAAGTTTCATCTGCTCTGGTGTCAGCTTCGTGATGATATCCTGTATTTCGGAATAAGTTATCCTTACAGAATTGACCTGCTCATCCTTACCCTTGAACTGATCATGTAGCTTCTGCCCTACATTGATAGGAGAAGCCACAATACCGGAGCCAAGAATATGCCCCATAGCTTGTGTTCTCTTGCTCAGGCAGTACAGCGACATTATCTGTGCCGGATTAAGTGTGATAGCTCCATTCTCAAGGTTGAATGTCTGTGCCTGCGAATCATCTCTCCACGATTCAAGTTCGCTGCCAGGCTTTGACTTGTTGAAGTATTCCTGGAACATCGACTGGAATCTGTTACGCAGGAAGTTCATGTTGCGGATGTGCTGATCCTCTCCCCTTCTCAGCTCCTTGTACATTGCTCCTATGCCCTGTCCAGTAGGATCTAATCTCTCGAACAGATATATAGGAGTCTGTTCACCTTCGTTGACAAGCTTATCAAAGAGGCCAAGTGTGCCAGTACGATTCTTGCGCTTTCCATATTTCTTGATGCGCTCTTCCATAGCAGCGATGGTGCTATCACCTATATTTGCTATAGCTACCTTCTCTTCCTCAAGCCTTACTTTGTTGTAATTGCTGAAGTTATGCTTTATGGATCTGAGCATAGTATCAATAACGATAAGGTCTTCCGTGTCAAGTGAGTCGATAGGCTTGCCATCCACCTTTTCAGCAAGTGCATCCATGAGATAGAACAGATAGCCATCATATCTGAACTCGCCAGTATCATCCTCTTTGGCGATCTGCTCAAGTCTCTTCTGCAGCTCACGCATCTGAAAAGTCTTCTTTGCTGCTCCGTACTTTTCTTCAAGCTTCTTGCTTCTCTCTGTCTGCATGTCGAACTGCATAAGCATATGAGCCAGAGACTTTCTGAAGCCTTCAGGAATGTTCTTATCCTTTGTCTCGTTGAGCAGTCTGTCTGTCAGCCAGTCGATGTTAGCTGCTATGCGACCAAAGTGTTTTGCTTTCTCCTTTGCATTCTTCTTCTGCTCTTTGTATTCCTTGAACTTCGCCTTCTCTTTACGAACCTTGAGATCGCCTTCCTCTCTTACCTTGCGGAGTGCTTCCTGGTGTCTTTCTTTCAGAGCCTTAGTCTTGGCATCATATCTCTCTTTGTATGTGTCAGCTATGGACTTGTATTCTTCACCTTCATATACGATGTCGTAGAGATCCGATGCAATGTCTCCGGCAAGCTGTTCTGCTTCCTCTGAAGAGTATGCGACCTTATAAGGCTGAATAGCATCAAGCACTTCCTCGATATGCAGGAGCTGATCTGGAGCTGTCATCTGCTCATCTTCATCGAACCATTCAGGCCATCTTTCCTGCAGCTCCTGATAAATCTCATCGATGTTAGTCTCACCCTTGACGAGCTTTATCTTTCCGAAGTTTCTCTTGCGGAATGCGCTGAAGTCCACATCGCTCCAGTATTCTTCACCAAGTCTGAAGCTCGTTGTCCTCATGTAGTCACGGAGATCTTTGTAGTTCTTGAAGTTCTCGTCATCTATGAAGTCAACATTCTCAATCATTTTGACTGCGGAATCCCACAGAAGATCTGCTGCTTCACTGTGCTTTCCTTCCTTCATAAGCCAGAATGCTGACTTGGCATCTACAAGAGTCTTGTCAACAAGTTCCGTCTTGTACTTCCTGCTTGTGTCAGAATTCATCATTGCGCCTGTAACAAGCTCTTTGATGTTCTTCCTTACTGACTTGGCATCAAGCACTTTGCCTTCTGTCAGCCATCTCTCATTCCAGAGTGCATTCCTGCTCATGATGAAGTCCTGCTTTGACTTGGCCATTCTCACACGGCCTTCTTCTGCCTTCGGATCTTCAAGAGGAACATCGTCAAGCTCATACTGCGAAGCAAGCCATTCCATTGCATCGTCTTCCGGAGTGATGCTGTATCTGATGTCTGGATCCTCTGTTGGATTTTCGTTGCGTGTATCTTTTACTTGCTCTGAACTGAACGCAATAAAGATGTCTGACATCGCATTGCTACCTCTGAATTTTGATGCTCCACCAATGTCATAAACATTCCTGATTATTACTCCGTCATAGCCTTCATCTTCCGCTAAACTTGCAAGTTCTCTTGTGCTATAGGTTGGTGCGTACACGAAGTCATATCCATTGTCTTCCATGTAATCCTGCCATCCCCATTTGTTATAAATAGCACCGCCAGTCTCGGTAATAAAATCTTCAAGGCCATGAGGATTGACACTTGTTGGCACATATTCGATATCGCCTTGTTTGTCTGCCTCGTTGATTATGTCATCGATATAGAAGTCAGGAAACTGCAAGTCTTTCCAAAGATAATTGTAGAAGTTTTCAGAGAGTACGCTACTCGCATCATAAGGATCATCCAGATCGTCAAGATTCACTGTCCATGATTCGTTGTATTCATAAGGAATCCACTCCCCATCCTCGTTCTTTTCAGAGCCTCTCACAACAAGGGTAAGCTTCTGAGCAACACCATCATCATTGTAGTCTCCAAATTCTGATGCCAGATACGATACTTTTCTAACTGATTCATTCTCTGCAATTGTGATTATGTCATCTTGTGTAGGCTCATCTCTTCTATATTCGATACTGTGCCAGTATCCCCCATTTGCATCTACAACCAAAGGATTCTCAAGGTTGAGATAGCAAGAATAGTAACCGGCTCTGGCATCGATTTGCCTTTGACGGAATTCCTCTTCGGCAGCACGAACAGCCTTGTCATATTCTCTCTGAGACAGATTCTTGAGAAGTTCTTCCATAGTCTTTCCCTTAACATATACATGCCCAGGATTGTCATAATATGTTAGAACATACTCGTCATCTTTTACCTTGCCTTCCTTTAGATCTTTCAGATAGGCATAGAACCTATAGCCACCTGCGAAATTGCCATCAGGATACTCCTTTTCAAATTCTTCCATTATAGATGGATTATAGAAGTATCCATGATATGACTCCTGCCCTACTGGAACATAGCTGTCATATTCCTCTTGAGTCCACACCCTGAAGTCTCCATGATTGTTGACCATCTTCATTAAGTCATTTTCTGTCAAATCTTTATACTCAACAGCTTCTCTCTCAAGTTGCGGATTCAAATCTATTGGCTTTCTTGCTTTTTTAGTGCCGTATGTCTGACTGACATCAAAGTTTGATGCAAAGAATAAGCTGCGCTTATCATCAGAATATTTCGGATCAAACACAGTGAAACCGCCCATATTTGTAGTGTGGTATACCACTTGCATTTTGCCTTCTGAATTCCTTGCCTGCGAATCCTTGAAGTATTCCATCTGACCATCAGTCAGAATGTTGCCATCAGAGTCTGTTTCGGATATCGAGAACCGCAGATTATTCTCTGAAGCTGCCTGGTTTACCTTCTCAGTCCTGTCTCCTTCAATCTCAGGATTGTATTCATAGATGCTTGTACCATAAGTTGAAAGCTGTGCTTTAAGATGGTCAGCAAACCCTTCTGGAACAATAGCTGCCTTAACTTCATCAAACCTAACGGCTCTTTTTGGCTTTGCTTCAAAGTACCCTGTTGGCAAGTTGGCAAGATCATGAAGCGCATCCATAAGATCATCCATGTTCTGCTCTGACACATTATATGAATAATCTCTTTCAAGTATCTTTTTAAGCTTGTCTTTGTTTCTCGTCTTGTTAAGAACTTCAGCAACATCCGAGCCAACATCTATTGCGCCAAACATAGCATAGCTGTTCATCCGCTTTGGACTATTTTCATAGATCTCATGAGCTACTTTTGAAAGCTTTGCTGTAGCTTGCTCACGAAGCTTGCCATAGTTTTCGTCATCAAGATACTGAAGTCTGTCTTCATCAGCACGAATCTCATCAAGGCTTTTGTATTTTTTCTGTGCAGCTCCTACTGGATTGTTACCTAAAAATGTACCACCACCAGAGTCAAGCTCTTTCTTCATCTGACGAACAACATTGTCAAGGGTAACAGGCTCATGTAAAGATTCCCAAGATCTTCTGTTGCCTGCCGGAGTATACCAATCTTTATCATTTCTAATGCCAGACTTTTCCTCTATGCCCTTGAACAGATCATCTACCCACGCATCATATCCATTGGCTTTTGCTGTCTCTTCGACCAATTTATTTGTGGCAGCGTAGTCTATTTCTGTTTTCGTTGTGTCTCTGCCATTCTTCAGATAAAGGCTTGCAGCAACAATGTTTGACGAGATTTCTTTCTTTACAGTTTTTTCATCTGCCATGACCTCTTTAATCTCGGCATCATCAAAACCATAAACTTCTCTGCATAGTTTCTCGTAAGCCTTTTTCAGCTCATCAAATCGCTCATCTCTCCAATTAGCAAAATGCTGCATTGCCTCTCTGCCTTTTAGATCAGAAGGCCTCGCTTCAAGTATGGCATCTTTGCCAAGTTCATTTATCCAGAAATCATTTCTTTCGACTTCAGCATCAGACAGAGAAGTTGTTGTAGAAGTTGTGATAGTCTCAACATCTTTATCGTTCATGCGAAGATACAACCTCATAAGAGCTGTGTCTTTTTTCGCTTTATCAATTAACTTGGCCTCGCCACCTACTCTGTCAAGAGTATCGTCTATAGTGACTGCATATTCATACATAGGCCTCATTGCATCATAACCAAGCGTGTTGCTGTTGTTATAATACATATCAACAAGTTTCTTGCTGACTTTGCTATTCGCCTTGTAGTGAACAGTTGGGAATGTTGGTGTATATGCGTCACCACCAAACACCTGGTTTGCATTTGTAACTGTTGGATCAATGGTGTCACTATGGAATAACAGTGATATATCGCCATACTTCTCATGCCCCATGCTGTCTTTAGTAATAGCTATTGAAGGCATCGGAAAACCACCAAGTCCAAGATTGCCAACAAGATCCTCTTCGTTCAAGTTGTGTACAGCAATCAGATCCTTGACTCGTTCAACAGGCTCAGACATTGAGAACCTTACCTGCGCTTCTCCACCAAACTTCTGAATCAGCTCGTCACGATTATTTTCTGTAACCGGAACAAGGTCAGATACTTTCACTGTTGCTCCGTTGTTGACTGGCCCTGGGAATCCATACTCCTGTGATCTAAGAGTTAGGCTGTCAATGTTTGACTTCTCGTTTCTGCCATTCGTTGTAATAAGCACTGGCACAGACTTTATTCCTGCTTCCATCAAAGCTCTCATTCGATGCCTGCCTTCATGCCCATCAACATTAACACTATTGCCTACCTGTAGAATCTTCAAGAATGGTGTTGTACGCTCGCCCCTAAGTTCTTCCTCATCAAGAGGATAGTTCTCATTGTCATGTATCCATTCTCCTGTTTCTCTGAATTTCTGATAGACATATTCATCTGCTTCAGCATAGGACATCCCCTTAACTTCTTCAGGTACATTCTGCGCAGCTTCGTTCCATAAGTCTAAATATCTGTCATCAAGTGTCAGCTTAAGAAAATCTCTCGGATTGATCATGGCTGCCCATGCATGAGTTTTGTTTGTGAATCTTTCACCATTATCACGAATGATGTAATCAATGCGATCATCCGTCCACCTTGCATTGCCATCCTGAATGGTATAGTCATCGCTAACGGAAAGACTACTCTGTGCATTTACATCATCCTGCCACGTATCTACCGCATTAATAGCACTGTTCTGCACAGCTACCTTGTATGCATCGAGCCACAGCTTCTCAGCCTCTGCCATGATATCAAGCTCTCTGAAGAGGCTGTTCATGTGAGTATCGTCATCGATGCTGCCAGATGCAAAGATCCTGCGGAGCATACGCAGCGCATTGCGGATAGAATCGAGTACAGCCTTCGCTAATCCCATGTCTTCTTCAGCTACCTGCCTTGCAAACTCAGGATCATTGAGGAAGTCATGTGATGCATCAGCGATTATCTCTTCCAGTGCCTGCTCTTCAGTAAGCACCTGCTGTCCTTTTGTCGCTCTCTTGTATGCTTCTATCTTCCTTGCGATGGCATCCTGCATCTGTGAAGGATTGAATGCAAACCACTTCTCACGCACAAGATTCTCAAGAGCCTGATACTGCTCTGGTGCATATGTCTTGAGATAGTGTGTAGTCTCATGCATGAAGATATAGCCGATATTAGTCTCAGCTCCAGTCGCTACATTCAGATAGAATGTGTTGGTGTTAGGATCATACGAACCATTAGCACCTGCAATCGGATTGTTTTCTGAATCATAGATGTAATCAACAAAGTGAATATCAGCACCAAGATTTTTGGCTATCTCTGTGAAAGTCCTTATGACAGAGCCTTTGACCGGAACTTCAGTATCGATGAATACTTTGCCAGTCGCTGTCTCCTGCTCACCCATTTCCGTAAGAGCCTGCCCCATTCTGACCTGCCTGCCTCTGGCCTTGTCATTCGCCATCTCACGATCAGCAAGTCCTGCTTCATACATCATCTTCAGCTTGGATTCGGATATGCCTGGGAACATCCTTGTCGCTTCAGGCGCAATGCTCTCCCATTCTGTACCCATGTTACGTGCAGCCTGGTAAAGCATGTCTGCAGCATTGGCTGTCATCATATACTTGGATCTGTCACGCTCGTCTACATCATCAAGAGCCTGCTGCAGAACTGCACTGCCACTTGCTCCCATTCTTGCAGATACCTGAGTGACTACCTGCCCTTTGGCATTATCCATCCAGTTGGCTGTCTCTGCCTGCGCTGACTTCACAAGATTATCTGCAGCCATAGCAAACAGAGCATCCTTCGTCTTGGTGTTAGTGGCAGGAATATTTACGCTGCCATCCTTATTCTTGACTACGTACTGACCAAGATCCACACCTGTCGCTTCCTCAAATGCGGCTCTGACAGTAGTGTTGGAGTAGTTCAGAGTATTGGCATCTTCAATAGTGAATACACCAGTCTGGAATCCTGCAATAGCTTTGCTTCCGTCTACCTTCTCATTAGCTGTCAGTGATTCTTTTGTCTCACTTGTCAGTCCATCGATAATCTCATTTGCTCTGCTTACATGCTCCCTATACGAAGCTTCTGTAGCCTCATCGAGATCTATGCCGCCATTCTCATTCTGTCTATACGGAGTCAGTAGGTTATCGCTCTTTATCCTCTTGTCAGCCATTCGCCTGGATGACTCTTCTCTCTGTGTGTCCTTGCGGATCTGTTCCTGCATTCCTACCTGCAAGTCATATACCTGCGTACTTGTCAGCTCATTGCCGGAGTCAAGACGAGCCTTCATAGCTTTTGCCTTGAGAGACATCTCGCTATCCTCAAAGTCAATGGCTGTACTTGCAAGCGCACGAACACCATCATCACCAAGCTGATCTCTCAGTGCTGCTCCCTTTACTGCGGTCATGCCAGTTCCAGGAAGACCAGTTGCTGCAGTAAGAAGTGTAGTGGATGCGATAGTATCTTTCAGCTCATCGAAATCCCATTCAAGCTTCTTTGAGCCTGCTACCTTCTTTGATACCTCATCTTCTATCTGCTCCATAGAATCAGTATCTCCGGTCAGACTTGCAGTCAGATAGTCTCTCATCCTATCAGCGACTTCCTCTGCATCCTTCTTGCTAAGTCCTGCTTCTCTGTATGCATTGACTGTCTGCTCAAAGAAATCATCCGAAGAGAGATAGGCAGCAGCAGCTCTCGCATCATCCTCGTTCTGGATCTCTGCTCTGAGTGCATTGCTCCTTTCCTTCATGGCCTGCTGTGCATTCCGTGTTCTTACATTCTTGCCATAGGTTATTTCCTTGATAAGAGGATCAAGTCCCCATCCTGCTACTTCCTCTGCATTCTCTTCAAGGACACCACCAAGAAGTCTGACACCTGCACCGCCTATATCCGCAGCCTTGCCTCTAAGATTCTTTGTCAGAATATTAGCTGCCGTGTCTGCAAGCTTCAGACCTTGCTTTCCTGCATAGCCTCTCGCAAGACCTGCACCTGGGAACATAAGCTCAGTGCCTACTTCCTTTGCGGCCTGCGCTGCAGCATATGCTCTGTCTTCTGCTTCTGTCGCTCCTTCCTGCTGTGCCTTGCCTCTTGTAGATCCATATGTTCTTGAGAACATCGATGCGAGTGAGCCTATCTGTCCTGTGCCTGTAATCGCACCAACACCAATATCAGTGAGCATTCCAGTACCGGACTCGACAGCTCCGTAGTATGCCTTCTCAAGTCCTTTGGCATTCTTGGTCAGTTTCTGAATGGCATCCTCGGTTTCCTGCGTCTTTGCCTGGTATTTCTTTACACGCTGTTCAGCCTGCTGTCTCGACTTCTCTGCAAGATTAGGATCATAGATCTCTTCCCTTGACTTGCCATTGCCCTGAGACTTGATGCTTGCTATATCGTTCAGTGTTGTCAGATGTCCGTAAGCTGCACCCTTTGCACTCTCCTTTGCAATCGGAAGTGTATTCTTTAACGCTCTGTCAGTAGCAGCTTTCTGTGCTGCAGTTGGCTGATCTTCAGGTGCAAGTCCACTCTTCTTGAGCTGCATCTGTTTGCGCTTCGCCTCGCTCTCCTTGCGCTGCGCTTCACGCTCCTTGCGCATTTCCTCGGCAGTCTTCAGGTTTGGCCTTGTAGTGCCGTATGTCTTCTGAGTCTGTGCTGCAGTCAATCTGCTTGTGCGTGATGTCTGATTTCGTGTGCCAGTGTCTGTCGCTCTCTGCGGAGTAGTAGTTCTTGTAGGAGTCCTCTGTACTCGCTCGGATGGCTTCGTCACTCTTGTAGGTGCTGATGTCCTCTTCTCTGCTTTCTTTACATCTGCGCCACCGCCCAGGAACGTACTGTTCGATGTCCTGTTGATTGCTTTCGTGACAGAAGGAGACTTCGTTACCTTCTGTGGTTTCGGAGTCTCCTTTTTCTTCTTCTTAGGTTTTGATTCATCGTAATAATCTCTTGCCATAGTAAAACCTCTTTCTACTGCTAAAGCATATCGCCTTCGCCTATGTAGCTATTTTTTTACTTTCTTAACAGCATTATTAGCAATAGTTCTAATAAGTCCTGCTGTTGATTGCTGCGGCCCATATACCTCTTTCTTCTTGTTCTTATTAAGGATATTGTTGTAATCCTCTTTTGTTATTGGCATACCGCCACCGCTTGTGGTGGATCCTGAGTAGCCGCCACCGCTGCCACCGCCTGATCTTCTCCGGCCGCCACCACCACCGCCACCGGAGCTACCTTTTTTTGACAATGCGTACTCCTTTGCCCACTGATAGTCGGCCATCTTATCTCTGTATGCGTTATACTGATTTGTCCATCCCCACTGTCTGTCTCCTTCAGTGTCTCTGAATCTGTTATAAGCAGCATTATCCGCATCCATCAGAGCATTGTACCTTGTCTGCGCTCTGTTATAAGCAGTTGCCTCAAGATCAGGTATCAGTGATGCAAGCTCCTGGTTGTACTGGTTTCGTGCCTGCTGTGCTGCTGACACAGCATATGAAGTCTGCATTCCACCATTGAGTGCTGCTGCATCTGCCAGAGTATCTTTGGCTGCTATGTTTCCTCTTGCGCCATAGACTTTTGCTAATGCCTGATACGAAGCATCCTGCAAAGGATCATATTTGAAGTTCGTTATGTCATTCAGCGCAGCATTTATCTGACCGCCATACTGTGATGTATACGTTTTTGGAACATATGCCGCAGGTGCTGAAGGCTTTGAACTCGTCTTTTTCTTAGTAGTTTTCTTTTTAGCCATCTGCTCGATCTCCTTTCTAAAGAATCCACTTCACAACGATAGGATATTGAATTTTCAGTTGTATTTCGCCCCACACAAAAACAGAGCGAGCCTTTTCAGACTCGCCCCATTTTCAGTAAGTTCAGTTACATCTTCTCAATGAGCTTACGCAGTTCTTCTTTAGTGTGTTCATCCACACCGCCTTCACTTGAGTATCTGCCCATAGCATCTCTCTTAGCTCCTGCGCCTCTGCCTCTCGCATAAGAACTGTCAGCATAAGATCCATCCGGCCTTACATAGTTCCTGATGCCATCCGCAGCTCTGTAGTCACCATCTGCATAAGAGCCATCGTCATAGTAGTGCCTCATAGAGTAACCGCCTCTTCTGGAGTAGCCACCACCCATAGCCATGCTGTACTCATCTTTCTCACAGCACTCGATAGTCTTTGCTACATTCTTGGCAGCATGAGCAAGCTTATCAATAGTATCAAGATTAGCCTTAGTGACTCCACCTTCTTCGCCATAGTCAGAAAGCTCTTTGACAAGTGCATCTTTCAGTTTATAAAGCTTGTGCATATCTTTCTCCTTTCTACGCTATTCTTGTGACAGTCAGGTTAGCATTCTGTACTTCAATAGCAGGTGCAGGTACTGTAGCAGGTGTAGCACTCTCTGATGTGTTCTCTACTGAAACATTAAAGCAGCATCCTTTTGGTACGGTGATGACTGCTGTCGATGTCACATTGAAGAAGTTCACATTTGATGGTGCTGCCTCTGCAGCTGCTGCCGGAGTAGCGATAGCCTTAGATGTGAGAATAGGTTCTCCATCCAGAGCAAGTGCCACACTGATCGCAGCCGGAGCTGTACCGCCTTCAGGAACCGCTATGTTTCCGTTGAATGTAACCTGGTATCTCGCAAAGCAAGCGTTTGGATTATTGACGATGCCACGAAGAGTTATAATCCCTGACTCGTTACGATGAAAAACATAATTCTTTCCACAAGGGATAGATGTTCTGAGAATCACAGGCTGATTGGCATTTACAATCTGCCTATCGTTATAAACAAACTCTGCCATGTCGCACCCCCTTAGAAGTTGTTACCGCATCCACATCCGCAACCATTGTTGCCACCGCATGTAAAGATCGGAGTATTTCCGTATACAGGCTGTGACGGAATTGGGCAGCTACGCAGCTCGCTGATGATCTCGTTTCTGATGCTTGCTGTCTGCGCATTCTGTGATGCTGCAAGGCTTGCCATGTTGAGCTGTGTGCGCAGGTTAGCGTTATCCTGCTTGACTGTATCTAACTCCAAAGCGCAGAGCTTATCGAGGATAGCCTGCGTTCCACGAACCTGGGAGTCGATGATATCTCTGGCGTTGCTTGCCGCTTCGTATCTGTCAGCACAGTTTTCTGTAGCGATTGTGTACTTCAGATCTGCGATGCCAAGTCTGTTCTCGCAGCAGCAGTCAGCGAACTGGCTCTGAAGTGCAAAGCTTCTGTTCATGTCTGCCATCTGACGAGCATTGGCTGCGATCTCACTCTGAGCGAATCCGTTAGCTACTCCTGCATTGACTCCTGCGAATCCATTGCAAAGCTGTGTGCTGATATCAGAGAGTCCATCCCTGATGCTTGTGATGTTTCCATTGATCATCTGGTCACGGAAACCGCCAGAAGTGATCTCTGCCTGATTCATCCACGGATAGAGGCCGCCTGCTCCACCATCGAAGCCACCATTGCCCCATCCATTATTGCCCCATCCCAGGAGCAGAAGAAGGATGATCCATGCCCAGTCACCACCGAAGCCGAATCCATTACCATTGCCGCCACCATACATAGGAGCGACAGGCATTACCATGCCATTACCACTTTCTTCTGAAAATGCCATAATATGTTCTCCTTTCTTAGTTAGGTATTTATGTCATCACCTATGGCCACTTGGTGTTAACATCTTCTGTATCTGCTGTGCCTGCTTTACGGCAGCATCATATTGGCTCTGAGAGATCCTTCCGGAATTGAGCATCTGCTGTATCATCTGATTAGGATCACCGCCTCTACTTTTTAGCTGATTGAGCTGCTGCATAAACTGCATTGGATTGATATTCATTTCTTCTTGCTCCCTTCTATTTCGCCAAATTTTGCCCTGAGAGCTTCGATTTCACTCTTTAGGTAATCCACATCAGATTGCTTCGCAAAGTCGCTCTCAGCTAACACAGCTCTGTCCTGCGCTGAGTCATTGCGTATGGTGTAGTCTATGATCGTCATACTCGGAAGTCCTGATGCATTAGCCGACTTGATGTAGATCGTGTGAGCCTCTGAATCCCACAGAGTCACACTTGTGTTAGGTGCTACCATATAGCTCTTAGCTCCGGCCTCACCTTGCACCCATTTGATATCTGTGCTTGCCTGCTGCTGTGGCTGATTTGCTAAGGACATCTGTGTCCCTGGCATCTGTGGCTGCTGTACCTGCGGATAATATGCAGGCATCTGATAATTCTGTGGAAAATAGTTGTAAGCCATCATTCATTCTCCTTTCTGTACCACACGGATTGCACTATTAACGAACCGCTATCCCAACTGTCGAACCAATCCCCATCGATTGCACAAACCACATGGCCACCGCAGTAAAGCACATATCTCCCATGCGGATGATCTGCACAAAAATCTTCCACGCTGTAACACATAGGACAATCGTTAGGAATGTTCATTCGTCTGTATCCATGCATACGAAGCAAGGCCGAAGACACAACATCATTGTTAGGCATATCCCCCATCTGTAAACCATTAATGGTAAGTGCTATGTACGCAGCTTCCCACCCCATATCAAGTGCTTTTGAGATTGCCCTAACAGCGCAGTCTCCAACCTTCCTGCCAACAGGATTCGGATTATATTCAATGTAAGCCATGCTCATCACCGCCTTTCTTCTCAAATTTTCGCAATAAAAAAGCACCCTGACGAGTGCGCCAGAGTGCCATTTTCATATCACTTTAGATGCCTAAACACCTTCTCTTGTCCTTTATAGACTATCCGCTTTATCTGAGTGACCGACATATCGAACTCTTCTGCTAGTGGCTCATAGCATATCCCATCTAACAACCTGCGCTTCAGGATAGCTCTGTACTTCTCGTTCAGGATCCATTCGTCTATCGTGTTATTCAGCTCAGTCCTTGAATAGTCTCTCATGGTCTATGCCTTGATGCTGCTAAATAATTAGCACTGCCTTTGCCTGTCGAACGGACAGTCACTTTCTTTCTGCGTGCAGTTCCTTTACTCTTGGATCTGTTACGCTTAGTTATTGTCTTTCTCTTTACTTGAATTTTCGATGCCATTGTTGATCACCCCATCATACCCAGACTCAAGGTAATTCGCATTACCATCTTCGTGATTCTCTATCGTGTACTCTTCGGATGAAAAGTCATACTGATTCCACACATACAGCCATGCCATGTTTGTGCCAACCATCAACAGTATTGTGATGAGCAAGGCCATGAGAAGCCTTTTGACAGTCCTCTCATGCCTCGCTGCTTCACTCTCATATACGATATATGGCACATCTTTTCTGTAGTCTTCCATGTCTCTATCTCCTTGAAATTTCAACGCTTTGGCTACTTTTATTATACCATATTCATACAGTCTTTGATAGTGTTCTAAGTCTTTCCTCTATCACCGGAACTCTTACTGCAAACTCATTGTGCTTGCGTACTTCTCTTGTCAGCTCTGCTATCTTCTCATCCTGCACTGCCTGCTGTGTCTGTATCTCTGCTTTCATCTCCATCAGCAATTTCTCATTGCCGGATCTCACTGTCATCCAGGTGCAGAGTGCTGTCACAGCTCCTGTTATCAATGCCACTACGATTGCTTCCGTCATAAGTCATCACCTGCCTTTAATAAGTAAATGTTCTCACTTTGCCATTAGCTTCGAGATACGCTCCAAGTCTCACAACTTTCACAGTTCTTGCTGATGGAATGATACAGAAGAAGTCCATGATTTGTTCTGTGTTTGTGCTTGCTGTTTTTACTGGCGCATACGAAGAGGCGTTAACGGATCTTGGAAATGAGTCATTTGCTGTACCTACAATGTTTACGTTGTCAAGTTGGAGCATAAAATCTTTGTGAGTATGCCCACAGAAAAAACATATAAATTCGCCATGTGTAGATGCGAAATCTACATCAATATTGTAGCTGTCTCCAGTCGCATCGCCAGTAATAGCTCCATTAAATGAGTATGCTGACTTGAGCGCATACGCTTCAGCTATCTTTCGTGCTTGCAGGTAATCAATCGGTACGCTCTCATTCCATTCATTATCAAGCGTTTTTAATTCAGCAAGCGACACTGGTGCGATATGGGAACAAACAATTACAGAATAATCATTTGGAGTGCTTTCAAGTACATCTGCAAACCACGCAAGTTGTTCGGATCCGAACTGATGATAGTAGAGTTTGTTAACGCCAGTCACTTTATGCGAAGAATCAATTTGCGATTCATAAGGAATAATGTCAAGGCAAATGCATCTTAACTTGTCTTTGTGAATGTCCTTATAGAAATAGCCTTTTTCGTTCCCATATACCTGAAGAAACTTCTCACGATCTACTCCGTGATAATAATGATTGATTTCAGCATTGGTCAAATTGCTGTCATAATTATTATCAATACCATACGCAGGCTCATGATTGCCAACAGCTCTTAATCCTAAATTTTCTACCAAGCTAAACTGTGCAAAGTCTGCATTCATTTCTCCTACAAGCGATGTAGCGGAAATGATGCCATTGCCTGATACAACATCCCCACCATGAAACCACACTGGAATGTGACAATCCTTCATTACTCTATCAAGCAGGACTCCACTATATCCTTTATTAAGTCCAATATGAGTATCGGTTACGAATCCAAAAGATGCGGAGTTTTCATCTGCCACCAAAAAGTTGTTTATTGATAATTCTGCTTCAGCAAGCGCAGAATACCAATATGGCGGTATAACAGCATCAGGTGTAGGCTTATCGCCACCACCCCTTAGTCCAAGCTTCTTTAAAAAGTATGAACTCGCATAGGTTATAAAACCACCATTCTGAACGATCAGCGGAATTTGATTGTTTGTTAAGTTAAAACGATGAACAAGTACAAATTTCTGAGTAGATATATCAAAAGCAAGTGCATACTCATCATTGATAGCTATACAATCAGCAATCCCATTTGGAGATGTCACAAGACTAACTCCTAACTCGGTTGCCAAATTAGCCATACTGACATCTTTTCCTGCCAACGCACCACCGTTTGCGCCATATCTTAGTGAAACATTATGCTTAGCGTGAAAATATACTTTTTTATCATTTACATCTTCTTCTACATCGCCCTCATCCAACTGAAAATACACTTGTGCATATGTATTGGCTCTGTTTGGCTGTAAAAGTGCGCTCACGCTTGAATGTGCATATGTTATGTATCCACCATTCTGAACAATGACAGGGACATAGTCACTGGTCACGGAGTTTCTGTGGACAATAGCGAATGTGTTTGAACTCGTATCGTACACAAGTGCATACTCATCATTTATAGCAATACAGTTCGTAATTCCTCTTGTTGATGTAACTAAACTTACATTTAATTCTCCTGCAAGGCCGCTCATGTTTAAATTCTTTACGGCTTTCGCAGTTCCATCTTTCCCATATCGTACATACAATTCGTATGGCGCAGAGAAAAAGACTTTTTTGTTCGTAGGATCTTCTTCAATAAATGCTCGATTTTGGTAGAAATAGATCTGTGTTGCAATCTCCTTTTGAATAGTATCTTTAAACAATGTCAAGTTGGTTTTTTGGTACAATCTAATATGATAAGTCATATCAAGACTCGCTCTCATATCTAAACGAAAATATGTAGCATTTTTATTTATTACTACAGGGGATGTATCTGTACGCAAAGCCGCAGAGTCCTTAAAAGATTTATCAGCCTTATAATAAATGACATATGCTGTATCTGATGAGTCTATTGTTATTGTTTCATAGTCTGCACAAAGCAGATACTCAGGCATCCTTGAACGTACTAAACTGCCCTCATTGTTGTTTTCTCCTGTGGCATTGTCTATTCCACCATGCTCCCATGAAAGATACCTATGGTACAGACCATCATCTTGCTCAGATTCTAAATCGTCCCTTGAATCAGAAAACTGTGCCCTGACAGCTTCGCCTGCTGTGGTGTATGTGATACCATCTGCGCCCACTCTGATGTCTGTGACTTCCGTGTCTGTAGTGACAGCAGCGACTGCCGTGTCAAACTGCCCCTGAAGAACAGCAAAGTCTGCTTCGACATCATCTATATCAGACTCCACCCCACCTTTCCATGTAGCAAGATCGCCTTCAAGAGTCTCTGTGTAATTATCGAAGTCATCCTGAAGTTCCTGCTTCATCTCAGCAAATGTATCACCAGTAAAAGACAAGGCTTCATTTACGATCTCTTCAATATTGGTGATAGGCTGCGACAATAAAGCTAATGCTCTCTCGATAGCTGTCATCTGTGTTGGTGTGCCATCGTCTATCGGTCTTGCTCTGCCGATGACCTTGAAGTAGATAACGTATTCTACCTCGCTGTCATCCTCTCCAGTATGCAGCGGAATATGTATAGTCACATTCCCTGGATTCGCAAGTATGCTATTAGGAATAGTTACTCTGTTGTCTGCACCAAGACCAGGCAAAGCTTCCTCTTGATTGAGCCTGCTAAAGTAGCAGTCAAAGTGTGCCGGAAGATCTATGCTGTCAAATGCCATGACAATGCCATAATCATTCTGATAGACCGACTCTGCAACACCTATTCTGCCTTTGAAATATGCTGTTATTGTATTGCTCATTTGATCACCTACTTTCTAACACTTTTCATTTTGGCAATAGTTGCAGAGCCAACAATGCCATCAACAGTAATGCCCTGATCCTTCTGGAACTTCTTGACTGCTTTTAAAGTAGCATCTCCAAAGCACTTATCTGCTGAAATATCAAAGCCATACCATTTAAGGAACTCTTGGAGATGTTTTACTCTGTCGGATACCTCGCCATATCTGATATTGGCTGTTGTATTGATAGAGCCAGTCAGTCTGAACACATGTTGAGCTGCCTTGAAGTGCCTGCTGAAATCTGTTTCACGAATCGACTTGTTCCACTGTGCCTGTGTAAATGTTGCACCAAGTCCACCGCTTGTCGCTTCTCTGCCCTTGCCGTTACCAACATACATACAGAAGTGGCCTGAACTACCGCCATTGCTTCCCCAGGCGAGAAGATCGCCTGGCTTTAGATCTGTGATCTTGGAAGGCTTTTTGATTTCTGTCCAATACTTGGATTTCTGATAGCTGCCGATCCACCAAGCATGCCCTTTGGCTTTGAGCATAGACGGAACACCTGCGTGAGCATAGCAGGCATGAACGAATGTATTGCATACATAAGTGTATTCCCACTGTTCAGGATCCTTTAGTCCTGCCTTCTTCGCTTCAGCAATCTTGTGAGCATTGCTTCCGCAGAAATGGCAGCCACCACTGTGTGTTATGCTATATGCCTTAGAGCCTTTATACTTAGAGCCGCCTTGCCTACCATAACCGAAGCGATTGTCATTGACTATCCATTTACTGAATAGCAAAGCATCAGCTATGACCTGCTCAGGTGTTTTCTCAAGCTTTGTCGATGGATATTTACCAGTGTATGCACTTGGCTTCTCAGGCTCTGGCTCTTTGCCGCCAGGATCCGTTTCCTTCTTCCAGTAGGCCACATAGCATTTATCCCTATCGACCTTGCCTTCGATGCCATTCACTTTGCCGGACGATGTGTACTGCCACATGCCCATAGCAGATGCAGGCTTATAATCCATCGTGTCATTGTACTGAGCGATCCAGAATGCGGATGCGGAGTAGTTCTTTGCTGTCTTGGTGAGATAGTTGTTCCACCAGTTCAGATTCGCATAGATACCGCCTCTCGCTCCAAGTGCAGCCATCTTATTAAGGAATGCTGCAGCGACTGTGTCTGCATACTTGGCAAGTGTCGATACCTCAAGATCTATGTACAGAGGCATATCGTACTTGTATGGCTTGCAGGCATTGAACAGTCTCTCTGCTTCCTTCTCTGCTTCAGCCTTAGTCTTAGCTCTTGAGAAGATGTATGATCCTACATGGAGTCCTGCATTGATAGCATTCGTCATGTTCTCAGCAAACCGCTTATCAAGAGTAGTTCCGTCTGCATATCTGATGATAGCTCCGTCTATTCCTGCAGCCTTGACCTTTGCCCAGTCAATCTTGCTCTGCCAGTCAGAGACATCGATGAAGTTATATACCTTCTTGTCCTTGTCCGGCTCTACACTGGGAGTAGACTGTGCAGGAACATCTGTTACCTTCTGATATTTGTTGAGGAACTTCTGAAGAGCTTTCATGCTGTTAGTGCCAAAAATTCCATCAGCATCGACACCAAGCTTCTTCTGCAGTGCTTTGGAAGTGTTCTGCCCCCATACTCCGTCTGATGTGATGCCAAGCCATGACTGCAGCTTCTTTACGCAGGTGCTTCCACCCTTGCCATACTCGACAGCCTTGAGTGCCGGATAGTATTTAGCACAGTTTTTATTCTGTCCCGAGAGAACTCCATCCTGCAGTGTACCGAAGAATCTTTGTAATGCTCTTACTGTGCAAGCACCGCCAATGCCATCAACATTCAGTGGCGGTACTGGCACTACTTTAGGATTTGTGACCGCAGGATTGATGATGCAGCCTCTGAACTTATATGCAGAATTCTGCCCCCATCTGCCATTGTTGTTGTCTCTGCGTACTGTCTTGAATGTCCACGATGCCCATCCGGACTCGGAAGTCAGAATAGTTCCATCGTCATATACACGCTCAACAACAGCGACATGGCCTGCTCCGTCACCACTGCCCAGAGTAGCTCCCTTCTGCCAGACCATGATACCGCCTTCTATTGGTGTCGGATTGATCTTGAGTCCTTGTCTTTTTGCGCTCTCGATAAAGTCTTCTGCATCACAGACAAGCTGATACTTGAACTTCTTTACTATGCCATCAAGGTTAGGATCGTTAATGATCTCGTTAAAGCGAGAATTCGCCCATCCGACACAGTTGTCAAGGACAGTAAGTCCACTGATCATTGGATATCCATTGACTGCATCACTCAGACCGCCATGACTTTTATTGTTGTAGTATTTGTTATTCTTCTTCGGACATTCCGTTCTGATCTTCATCTTCGTTCACCTCATACATGTCATCGCCATCGCCATTAAATGAAGTCTGAAGCTCCAATTTCATATGCTGTTTGAATACCTGATGCAGTCCTACCGCAGCAAGTCCTGAAACCATGCCTTTAACAATGCCTTCGTAATCGACTCCAAAAAGGATCGCACCGCTTATTGCACCCAGGACAAGCAGCACTGTAGGTATCCACTTGTCATCTGTCGGCATCCACTTCTTCATCACGAAGCCTATGCACAAGGCTGCTGCCGTTATAATCGGCATAATCATGCCATCTATAAAATCAATGTTCATATTGTGTTCTCCTTCCTACTGCCCTTCAAGCGCACGTACTCTTGCTTCAAGTGCCGTGTAGTATCCTGAAAGTGTAGATATATTGTTTGCGCTAGTGCTGATGTTTCCTGCATTTGTACTGATGCCGTTTTCTGCAGTTGTCATTCGATCTTTCAAACCTGCGATATCATCAGTATGACTGCCTACTGTAGCAACAAGCTCTGTGATTGAATCGGACAATGCCTGCGTTACAGCCTGCATCTGCTCAGAGAATGAATTAAAATCATTCCTCAGTTTGCTGACATCTGCACCAAACGCTTTCAGCAGCGACTTAGAAAAGTTGTCGATAATCATCTGCTGCTCATCCAGAGCAAGCTGTACGTTGTCTCTGAGAGACTGTATCATCTCTTCTGGAGTGATATTAGGATCTGTATTGTAATCGAGTATCATTACTTCACCCCACTTCCTCTGCGGAATCTCCGTGTAAGAGACTTTATCTCGCAATCTCCAGTGCCTACTACCTTGATGGAGAATCTGTCACATCTTCTCGGTACTATTGGAACAGTCTCGCCACCAGTGCCTGCATATGCGAACTTCTTCACAAGCTCCCACTCGCCATCATCCATCTTGATGTAGATAGCTACCTTTGTGCCAGGCTGTGCTATGAAGCGCAGTGACATCCTGCTGTAGATCTTCCTATCTTCGACAAGCTCATCGAATGCACCGAACGTAGCCATCCAGTCTCTCTGCAGCTTTGTCTCTGTAGCTGTCTCAGGATTGATGATGTATACCTTATCCTTCTCAAAGTCCTCTGTTCCAACATCTTCGATGAAGTACAGCCTGCCATCAAGAGTGCAGCAGGATCTGAACCTCGCATCGTCTTCCTTGTGCCACAGTCCTTTATCGACATCGAGAACCATCAGCTCATACACATCGTCTTCTGTCTTGATGGATGCATAATACTTCCTGCCTTCCGTACCGCCTACCACATCACCGAACTTGACATTAAATCTGTCAGATATGCTGTATGGTGTACCGCCATCGTAGGCCATGATGCCTATAGATGACTTGTAGAATACAGTGTCATTGACTATGGCTACCGACTTACTGCTCCCTGGCTCGACTCCATAGCAGACAGTGTTGTTCACCTGGAATGTCGAAGGAGATGTGCCGTACACCTTTATCATGCTGTTAGGCTTAAAGAAGATGAGATGCGCAGAATATGCAGCACTGCCAGTATAGTTCTCATCAGAGCCTTGCTGTGCATAGTAGGCATCAAGACTTGTTCCCTGATAGTATTTCCAGTTCGTAGGATCTCCAAGCTTGCAGGCATAGATGGTGTTGTCATCATCTGATGCGCCCCACAGTCTGTTGTTCCACTCAATGATGTGCTTCAGATCAGGAATCTCTCTTTTGACTGTGCCAGTGAATGTGATAGCTGTCGCTCCTGCTCCGGTCAGCTCTATGAATGATTCTCTCGGAAGAGTCAGCTCGTTGCCATTCACCTCTTCAATGATGCAGGATACTATGCATTCCTTTGATGTAGCAGTACCGCCACTTGGTGTGTAGTACAGTGTTCCATTGATATCTATGGCATCGTCATACTTGAAGTCACTGCCGGAAGTAACAGTCAGCTTCGCATTCTCGTTGCTGATAGTTACTGTCGCACTCGTCAGAGACTGCGATGTGTCCAGATGTCCAAACGCTCCAATGGTCACAGAGCTGCTGCCACGTACAAGTGTCAGATAAGTTTTCTGCGGAAAGAAGCATATCTTGGTGTTGATAGCTACCATCTCCGTGTCTTCTGTCAGTCCGGTCACGCTTGTCACTTCATTGCCATCGTAGAAGAATGCTATGCTGTCATCCGTCTTTTTGGCGATCATTGCAATGCGCTCGAACTTGGTCATTATCTTCAGAGGCTTGGCTACATCTTCAGGCAGCTCAAGCTGTCCTCTGAGCTTTCTTGGGCAGAGCAAAGGATAGTTGTCAGATGTCAGATTCTTCATGTCAGACATCTCGCCATCCTCAACGAAGTGCTGTCTGTTCAGTCCTCTGAACTCGATGATGCGCTCTTCCAGTGGCTGAAGTGATGTTACTGGTGCTACTAAATTCGCCATACTATCACCGCCTTAATACAGAATGTTTCTGAACCTTGTGACAGCATTGTTACGTGCTACCTGCCCAGTCCTTACTACCCAGTCAACAAAGTCTCTGTAGTCCTGCACATGCTGCGCCTGGTTGTTGGCATATGATTCATACTCTTCATTCGTGTAGTCGATCATAGCCTTCACGTATGAGATATACAGTCTGTCATAAGGAGCATGGACAAGCAGTGTCTTGTCGAGATCCACATGATTATCCTCATACACTGGCACATCCTCTATGTGAAGTTCTTCAGCGACTTCAGCTTCTACTTCATTCACGAAGGAGATCAGCTTGGCTTCCGAAAAGCTGTTAGGCTTCTCATCGCTTATCTTGTTCAGTAAATCTCTTAGTGTCATGTTTACTCTCCTTCTCTCTATAAATAATTAGTGGCGAGAACCTGCTTTAGATCCTCGCCACTCTGACCTACAGGTCTTGCTTCTGATATTTGAGTGCCTGCTGATTCTCCCATGCCACCATCATCTGCTCATTGCTGTTCTCAAGAACGCTTGCTACCTGCCGTGAGACAGCCACCTGCTTGCCTTTCTTGATCTTAGTAATGTGTCCATTGACAATGACTGTCACTTCCGGATCCTGCCCTTCTATGTAAGGGATCATCACCATTACTTTTTCCTCTTTATCAGATTTGTTAGTTGCCATGTCTTGCTCCTTTCAGTGGAGCTTGGATTAGTTGGCTACTGCATCACTTCCGAACGAAGCTGCAGATTCGATTCTTACCATGTAAGACTGCTCAAGGATGACTGCGGTCTTGTTGAGCTTCCAACCTGCTGTTGCTCTCTGGTTGAGAGGATCTGCAGTTCCACCGCTACCAAGCTGCTTCACGATTGTCTCGATTCCACCGCCATTGAGCGAAGTGACTCCGTATGCATTCTCACCAAGTACCAGTGTGCCGTAGATTGGCAGTGTGCTTGGCTTCCAGATCTTAGCCATCGTAGTCTCTACGAAGCGTACTCCGTACATCTTTCCGATCTCGCCTTCAAAGATTTTGGTGCTTCCTGCATAGTGGTTAGCATCGATCCACTCAGAATCCTGCATGAGATCGTATGCTACATCAGGATGTACGATAGCTACGAAGCTGCCCTGGATAGGTCTTGCATTGACTCTCTTCAGGAGCCTTACAGCCTTCTTGATGTCCTCGATTGTCAGAACATCATCGCTTGCAAGATCGCTTCTCTCATCGTTGCCATCGTTGCCGTGGTCAGCAAACATTACGTTTGTGCCTGCAGCAAGGATGTCTCTGGTGATCTTGTCAGATACCTGACCTGCCTGAGAAGCAAGAATCTTCATGATCTCCTGCATCTGATTGTCATATGCAGTGAGATTCAGCATGTCAGTGATAGTGATGTATCCACCATACTGGCTTACTGTAGCTGTGATGGCCGTTACACCATAGTTCTGACCATCAGGTGTGATACCTTCTACAAGCGCACGATCTGCCGGAACTGCAGGAAGTGCATTGAACTTGCGGAACTCGATAGTCTTGCCATTGCCGCCAGGAATCGGCCTCTTCTGACCGAACTGATCATGTACAAGCTCCGGCTCTGCAAGTCTGATAAGGTTCTTGTCATAGAAAGTTTTCATTTCTGGTGACAGATCCTGAAGCTGCGTATATGTTCCTTCATCCGTATCCGGATTTGCACTGTAGTGCTGTCCTGTGTAGTTAGGATTCAGTGGTGTGTATCTCTGCTGCGGAGATGTAGTCGCAAAGAGATGGAAATCGTATTCAAAAATTCTCATTGTTCTTCTCCCTTCATCTATATTTGACTCAGACGAGGGAGATATAGCTTAGAAGGAGATTATCTCTCCTGCTGCTACCCTTCTGTTGATCTCGTCCAAGTCTTCATTTGACAGTGACGAAGGATCTGATTTGCGCTGTATGGCAGGTGCGTGATTAAGTGCGCCTTCCATTGGTCTTGCAGCTCTCTGCTGTATAGTGCTGACTACATTCGCTGTAGCCGCCTTCTGTGCATATGCGTTAGCTCCATTGAGGATCTCATCCACATGCGTACTGAGGAACGCTGTGCGAACATCGACTCCACTATCGAGAAGCTGCGCAAACATATCATTGTTCTCGATCTCTAATGCGAGATCAAATGCCGGAAACGCTTGCTGTAGTTCTACAGTATCCGCTTCCCACTCTGCGTACTTGGCCTGCCTTTCCTGCTCATGCTGAAACTCCTGCGTGATCTGGCTGAGCCTCTCGGAATCAGCTTTGAGCTTTAGCATCTCTTTGTACTGTTCGACATCGAGTCCTGCTTTCTCTGCTCCAGATTTGTAGAAGGTGTCATCACTCTGCACTGCAGCTTTCAGTCCTTCAAAGTCTCCTGGCTTCAGTCCGTAGTTCATGAACAATGGCGATAGATCATCTGCGATCCCATTTACTTGCGCCTGTAAATCTGCCTGATTCTTGAATCTGTCCTGAATAGCACTTGAGACTCTCTGCCCTAACATGTCATGGAACTTACCGCCCTTGCCTGTTAGAGCTTCCCATTCTGCACTGAGGTCATCTGCCCCACTGCCATTGTCAGAGCCGACCTGACTTGGTGTCTGGCCTTCGCCTTCGGATGACTTTCCGTACTGGATCTTCTTCACATCCTGCTTAGACTCAGACGAACTGGCTGTCGCTTCTCCGGCATCTCCACCGCCTTCACCATCGAATAGGTGGAAATTCCATCTGAATTTTTCAATTGTCATAATCAAATTCCTTTCTGCTGTTATAGGTTGCGAACCTTTCTTGATCATGGTTTGAGTATAAAAAAAGAGTGCGGAGCTTTTCGCCCCACACTCCGAAACAACAATATACATCCATTAGTGATAACGTATTAAGTGAATGTCTTTTCATCCCAGGTGTAAGTAGTTCCGGACGAACTCTTTACCACCTTCAGCACATAATACTTAGTGCCATTGGACTGAAGAGTAGGCAGTGCAGGAATCTTTGCTGCATTGCTCAGTCCTGCCGAAGACCAATTATCAGCGAGATCGGACAGGATCTTTGCTGCACTGTTCCTGCCATCGCTGCCGACTATAGCCTTGTACAGTTTTGCGAGTGCTTTTGTAGTAGTCATACCTTGAGTCTCCTTTCTTAGTAGATTTTTATAAACTCAGGCTGCTGCTTGGCTGCCTGCTTTATAACTCCCATGACAGCTCTGAACACTTCCAGAGTCGGATAATCCGCATCGAATATATCTATCCTCACATGCCCTTCGTTGTACGTTGTAGGCTCTTTGCCTGCCATGAACGTAGCTTCCACAAGGACATTGCACAGTGTTGACATTATCGTGCAGGCATCATGGTCATCTGCATGATTCTGGCAATCGAACATGATGTCTCCTGCCTTATTGATATGCATCATTACTTTAGTCATCTCAGTCTCCTTATCTCGGAATAGATCTATTTGCTGCAGCTACTCTTGCCTGTGCTGCGAGTGAATTGTCACCGCCTCTTGCAGCTTTGGCAGCTCTCTCTTCTGGTGTGCCTTCCTGCTTTGGTGCATTCTGTGGTGGTGCGGCCTGCTGTTGCATCTGCATCATCTGTTCAGGTGCTATCAGTCCTTGCTGCATCGCCATCTGTGCTATACCAGGATCCATCATCGAGAGATTCTGTACCATGCCCATAGCTGCATCGAGCTGCTGCATTATCATGCTGTTCTGCTCTATCTCCTGCATGAGCTTGTCCTTACCTTCAAAGTCCATAGCATCAAGTGCAGTCCTTGCAGGCAGCGTGTTGTTAGGATCAAAGAATCCCATCGAGTACAGCTCCTTGATAAGCTCGTTCTGTGCAGCTCTGCTGAATGGTGACTGCTTCTCTGCTGTGACCTTGATATCGAACATCGGTCTTCTGTGTCTGACTGCGCCATTCTCAAGCCTTACATCCTGCGATACGATGCCTGCATTGCTGTACTGAATGAATCTGTAGTCCTTGCCCATGCCACTGACTTCATACTGCTTTGCATGATCATAGTCGGCCAGAGCTTCAGCAGCCTTGACATCGATACGGAAGGATCTTGGCTCAGTGTAGAACTGTCTTATCAGCTCGATGACCAGATATACTTCCTCTCTGAATCCTCTGTACAGCTCCTTGTTTATTGCTCTCGCAAGCTTGCTGCCTGCCTCTTGGAGTGCTGCTATTGCCGTACCAGATGTGACTCCGGAAGTTGTCGCTCCTTGTGAGAAGTCTCTGTTTCCGGATGTCTCCTTCAGTTCCTCTACCTTGTTGCTCAGATGATTCATAGCACCTGCAGGAACATCATCGACTTCTATCTTCCTGACAGCATCTCCAAGTTCTCCGGTAGCTACCTCAACAAGCTCATTGTTCCAGTCAGCAAACTGCTCCGGATTGATGTTGCCGTTTTTCTTGTACCAATATCTCGGTCTTGCTCTCATCATCGCATTCTTGATGATGGCCTGATCGAGTCTGTCAATGTCTCTCTGAGGATTCTTCATGACATCGAGATAGCCGAATCCCCACGGAGTATCCTTAATAGGGAACATCCTCGATATGACGAACGGATACTTGCCATGCTCATAGAATCCATTCTCATAGCCAGGCTCATTCTCAGAGCAGAATGCAAGCTGATCGCCTACGATGACCGCAAGATGCAGCACCATCCTCGGCATGTCATACAGCTTCACCTTTGTCGGATTACCTTCTGCATCGACACCTTCCATCTCGACAGGCACAAGCTGTGGCTTCTTGTAATAGACATCGATGACTTCCACACAGTTAGAAGTATCGATATTGTCATCATGGATGTACTTGACCACAGTGCCAGTGTCCTCTGCTCCTATCTTGTCAGCAAGCTTCGGCCACTTGGCTCTCACTACATCCACATCCTCAAGCCTCACATAGTACACCTTGTCTGAATCTTGAAGATCCTTGATGCCTGGCTTCCATGCAAGGTTATGTACATCGACCACATTGATAGCGATATCACCCATGCCATCATGCTTAGTGTTATCCCACAGCACTGAAGTGATGGCTGCACCATCCTTATTGAAGTCGATGCTCTTGTCGCTGTACACCTGCTCATAATCATTCTCTTCAAGTATGACCGGAACGATGCTCGTCAGTATCTTGGCCTCTCCTTCATCGTCTGCTTCTCTTGGCAGGATGTTAGGCTTTGGGAATGAGTCCATTACATCTGCGTGTTTGTTGGCTAATGAATTGAACAGCCATGCAGATCCGACAGACACCCCTTCCTTCAGTCCTTCATTATTGTCAGCAAGAACACCCCAGTGTCTGACTCTCCACCATTCCTCATTGGCAGTAGCTTTGGCATCGATGCTTGCCTTGCCTGCGAAGTAGTCCTTCATATCCGCAAGCGCAAGCTCGACCTGCTCCTTGCCAAACTTCCTGGCTTCACCCAGTACAAAGTCTTTCTTATCTTCCATCGTTACCTCACTTTCTATCCATACATTCTGACGATATCGAATGGATCAACGTAACCGCCATCATCGAGCATATCCAATGGATCTTCTGGTGGTGGTGTCCACGGAGTATCATCAGGCTGAATGTTCACTCTCGGCTCTATCGGCCTGCTCATCACGACATACCTGAATTCATCATAATTGTGATCTTCCTGCTTGGTGTTCACATCCTCAACATTAGTCTCGTCATAGACAAGAGCAGGAATGCACCGGATGAAGTGCTTGCATGTTTTGAATACATGGAACATTGTCTCTCCGTATTCATTGAAGGCCAGATAATAATGACACTGCATTTTGCCATCTATTCTCTGCTTCGATGCCTTGTCAAAATAGAGTCCTACGCTTTCAAACGCTTCTATGATAGGTACACCGCTATCGGATGCAAAGATCGCTGAATCAGCTACTCCGTAAATGTCACGGCCAACGAGATTAGGATCTTCGTGTTCTATCTCCCACACCTTCTCTGCGCACTGCTGCGGAGTCCACTTAATGCCAATGTTAGGCGCACCTGTAGTTCCGTAAAGCTCACGGAATCTGTATAAATGTCCACCAGGAGCTACTCCGTACCAACCAAGTGAAAATGGGCGAGAGTAACCCCAGTCAAGACCTCGAATAATTGGCCATGTTGGTGGTATAGGAAACGGATTGCATACATGAGTCCATAACCTGTCATCGTAGTGAGCAGGATCATTGCGCCACTCGTTGAACACCTGACCACTAAAGCTGTTCCAGTCTCCATAGAGCAGAGCCTGCTTCTCAGCTTCCGGCAGCATACCAAGTGTAGCGATGTAGTTAGGATCATTAGTCAGCAGCACCTGGTTGTCGAATACTGTCGCAGGCACAAAGATCCTCTGCCTTCTGATAGTGACCTTCCTGCCCTTTGTATCCTCTACAGTGATGTCATCCTCGATAGGTGTCATTGGTGGTGCAGCATCTATGAATCGCTCCTTCACCCATCCATGACCTATGCCGCCTGGGTTAGCTGTAGCTCTGACATAGCATCGTGTTCCTGCTCCATTCGGCCTGCATCTTGATATCAGATACATGTACTCATCAAATCCAAATTGAGTCAGCTCATCGAACGCTATGTAGTCGAAAGCCTGACCTTGATAGTCATACTTTGAATTGCTGTTATGCAGAGATCCGAAGCGTATCCTCGCTCCACTTGGGAATGTCCATGTGTGTGCTGTGCTGTTGTATGTAGCACCTGGATAAGCTCTCGGATATATCAGCAAGCTCTTGTCGATCAACTCTGATAACTGAGGATATGACTTACGCAGGATCAGTCCTTTGTAGTATGGGAACTGCACCTGCCTTAGTGCTTCGGCAACGAGTGCATCGGATTTGCCACCACCTGCGCTGCCGCCATACAGAGCCTCGAACTCCGGTCTCTGCATAAATGCTGTCTGCTTTGGCTGTGGCTGCCAGATAATGTTGTCACTCATTGTCTATTACCTCTGGTATCAGCACCACACCATATCGCATGTTGTCCTCAGAGCCAGTATTTCCGTTTCTGAGAGCATTTCTCTCACGCTCTAAAGCCAATCTCTCTTTCTCAAGTTCAAGCCTCTCACGCTCGATCTGCTGTCTCTCCAGAGCCTCTGCCTTCTGGATGTTATACAGACTTCTTGTCATGCTTTCCATCATCTGCAGGATCTGCATTGAGTCTTTCATGGCTCTGGTATCATACTTGTCGAAGATCCTTTCTTCTGTTCCAAAGAATGTATCTGCACCTTCATTAACCAAGTGCCTTTGGAACTGTTGCTCATCCTGCAGCATCTTATCCATATGGCCTTTCATGCGCTCCAGGAAGTCAGACTCCTTCGACAGCTCGTCAGCCATCTTATTAACAGTTTTCGTTATACCCTTTGTAACGATCTTCGTTTGTGTTTTCTTTCTGGTGGCGAACCAGTCTTCAGCCTTTGATTTCTTCGCAATGGTGTTAAGGGATACACCATACTTTTTAGCTATCTTCCTGAGTGATGCGTTAGGATCTGTCACATACTCATGCTTGATAGCTGCCCAATCATGCCGAATACCACCAGTTATGTGTGGATCTTTAGGCATAATAAAAGTCTCCTTTCAATGTCTTTACGATATCGAAAAGAGACTGTTAATTCGCCCCACACTTCAAAACTTATCTTACCGGAGTCAGTGTTGAATAGGTTTCTTTGCCTTCAAGCTTATCTACTCTCTCTTCCAGAGCGAAGATGCGATCAAGCATTTTTGCTTCACGCTCCATTCTCCACTGCTCTTCCTGAAGCTTCTGCATCTTCTCCTGGAACTTCTTTTCAGTCATGATAATCATTTCTTTTCTCCCTTCTTGCTTCGCTTCTTCAGCTTTACCATTGTAAATGTTCCATCTGGATTCCTGATTATCTTACTCATATGTGTACCAATTCCCTTGTGAATCCAACATGATTTCTTTACCGCAGTATCTGCAATGTGATGTAATAATTATACCTTCCATTGTTGGTGGTTCATCCAAGTCAGGCCAGTGCCATCCCATAATTTTGTGAAATACCTTCCCCATAAACTTACCACCAGAAAAAATACAGATAACACCGCATAGCCAGAATGCAGCTAAGAATCCCATCACTATCCAATATATAATCTCTGACATATCTACCTCACTTCCATGCACAGTCTGTCTGTGGCTCGTCCTTCGGCTCATAGGCACAAACATTGTTCCTTGCAGGTTCGCACTCGTATTCTCCCACATAATGTCTGCACTCTTGGCAAGACATTGTTTCAACTTGTTCCATTTTGGAAATAGTTGAGTTGTTCGGTTTTTCCGAACTGTTCGGCTCGGTCTTGACTTCTTGTATCTCGGCCTGCTCGTCTCTCCAATCTGTAAACTTTATAAGCACCTTGTGTTCGATGCTATCTATATGAAACAACCATCCTGAACATTCTATTCCATATTCATCTGTATGCTTTTTTTCAATGTACAGTTTGACTTCTTCATCCATAGGCGAATCGAGCAATGCGTTAATCAATTCTCTTGTTGTCATCTCATCTCCTTCCTATGCAAACAGGGAGCAAAGCGTGTGTTCGAAAAAGAATAATACTTAAAAATGTCATATAACCTACAATCTTCTGTGTTCATTGTGAAATAAGTTATTGTTGCTCTGCTCCCTGGAGTGCCAATGTCAGTGTGGAGTGCCGCCAACCTACCCACACTACCCCACTCGCAATTTAGTCCTATGCGCTCGGCTTATCTAAAATGATTGCTTGCGCCCCTTACAATCATGTTTAGAGCTAAAACGGAATATCATCCTCTGCTGCCATGAATGTGTCCGGCAGATCATCGAATCCTGATGCAAGCTGTGACTCCATCTGCATCTGTGTGTTCTGCTGTGGCTTTGGTCTGAGCAGCTCATCTGCCTGCCTCTGTACCTCGGCTGTATCCACTTGAGGCTGACTCTGCTGCTGCCCACTACCCAGAAACTCCACTCTCTCAGCTACTACATCAGTGGTGTATACTGTCTCGCCATTGCGATTCTTGTAGCTTCCAGTCTGGATCCTGCCCATGACTGCTATCTGTCTGCCTTTGGAAAGATATCTGTCGCAAGTCTCAGCCTGCCTGCCCCATACTGTTATGCGTATGAAGTCTGCACCTTGATCCTCACCATTGCGCTTTGGCCTGTCTACCGCAAGGTTGAATCTGCAGCAAGCTGTCTGCGTGTTTGGTGTATATGACAGCTCTGGATCTCTTGCCAGTCTGCCTATCAGTATTACGCTATTCATATATTTCTCCTTTGTCATGTGTGACCATAGCTGCCAGGTACGAAGATGTAGCATCGACAATGCATTTAAGCTTTTATCCTGGATTTCATCGAATGTTAAGATCTCAGTTCTCAGTGTTCATATGTTTGAAGGTTAACTACTAAATGCTGATATATGAATGTTCATGGTTAATTGTTGAACACACATTATCTACTATGCATGTAAGCAGGACTCGAACCTACAACCTCACGATCCAAATTCGTGCGCTCTACCTGTTGAGCTATTATTCTATGCGGCTGTATTTTGAACCGCAGCCGGACGGCCTGTCGCTTTATATCTTCTCGCTATGGCCACACATCTCTAACTACATATCAATGGTAATGGTTGTTACTGCATTGCATATTGAAAGTGCTGTATCTACATTGGCCAGAAAGTCGGCAATTGTATTCTCAAGCTTCTCCGATTCTTCCTTGATGTGAATAGGATCTAACAATTCCCATTCATTGGCCTCTCTGTAAGTTGTCTCAATCACCTGCTGCTTTGCAGTGATATCTTCAGAATCAGAGCCTGCAATATCTGAAAGCAGTTTATCGATGACCTTCTGCACTTCGGCATTCTGCTTTTCGACCTGCATTTCTGCTGTCTTGATCTGATAAACAAGCTTATTGAGAAGCTTCTTTTCATATCCGATAGAATGTTTTCTCTCAATTGCTTCTGCTACAGTCATCTCAGTTGAGCCTACAGTGACCATTGTGACAGCGTTTGACCTTACTACGGCAGCTTTGATCTTGTTCCGGTTTTCAATAAGATCCTTAACTGAGCTGTAATTGGCTTTTATTCTTGTTGTAGCCTCTTTTATATCTTCATGCTTCATCGTGCTGCCTTTTTTCTGCAGTGCCACGAACTCTACATTCTGCAAGGCTTTATCTATTTTCTCGTCATAGAGTGAAAGTTCTCTCAATGCCTCAGTTACAGTAATTGTTTTCATGCTTATGTCTCCTTTACTCTTTACGCAATATCTCTATCTCATATCCCATTGCTTCTATCAGCTTCTCAAATGTATCAAACTTGCAATTGCTCTGTCGCTCGACATTTATTATGGTCTGCTCAGATATACCTGACTCTCTGCTCAGTTTTGGCCTTGACCACTTGAGAGACTTCCTGCACATCCGTACCATCTCACCTGTATCTGTTGCCATGTCAGCTCTCCCATTCTGTCTCTTCCAGATGTCTCACTATCATCTGCCTTACTGCATCGATCTTCTGGACTCCATCCTTGTCTTCCATGAGGACATATCTTCTTCTAAGCCAGAACAGTTCGTTGTATAGCCTCTGCAGTTTCCTCTGAATTCTTGGTGTCTTGCCTATACTCATTCACTCAATCTCCCTTATCATCAGTCCTCTGTAGGCCATCATCTTTTTCTTGATGTTGTACTGCGGAGTCTTGGTAGCCTTGCACTTGACATCCTCGATGATAGTCTCGCCTGTCTTGACATCCGTGTAGACGAAGTCAGCTCTGTAGTATATCGGCTTTACCATCTTGCCATTGGCATCACGGAACGCAGGCTGAAGTTCATACTGCTTCTGAAGCTCAAGATCCTTTATCTCTCCGGCAGCAAGCAGGTAAGACAGTTCGATATATCTGTTGCCTTCCTTCACTGAGTCAAAGGTATATCCATCAATCTGCACTTTCCTGTTGCCGTACTTCCTGCCCTTCTTGTACATCGGTCTGTATGTCCTTATCTGGCTCATCTTCCTTAAACACCACCTTCCATACCATGTCACCAAGATCCTCGTCATACTGTCTTACTAAGGCGAACTCTCTGTCTCCTGCCCATCTTTCGACATCACTCTCGCAGAAGAATCCGTCAGCAAATCTGTCTATCAGATAGCACATGCGCTGCTCATAGATATCTCCAAGCCTTCTCAGCTCTTCCATGACAGTCTCATTGCCCTTATCAAGTTCATCCTGAGCTTTTCTCCACCTGGTATAGAACTCCTTCTTCTGCTTCTCCAAGCTGTTGTTCACATTGGTGAAGCTCTGATTGACTGCTCTCAGCTCGTCTATCTTCTTCTGCTGCCTCTCCACTCGCTTCTCAGCTTTGCCCAGAAGAGTGCGCAGGTATTTATTCTCCTTCTCCAGTGCTTTTATCTCTTGATTCTCCAATGCTTTCACATCTCCTTTCTCATACGCTGCATATGCTTCCGATCTGTCTATAGCGTAAGGACACTTCATCCACTCCCATGAATCACAGTACATGGTCATCCAGTCATACTTACATTCCAGAGTCTTATATGTCCTGCAGATATCCTCGCAGGATATGCTCTTCTTATTCTCATCTACGTAGAACGGACACATAGTGTAGCGAGGCATCTCACTTCTCCTTATCGACTACGATGTCGATATCTATCGGAATGTTCTGCGCCTGCACTTTCCTGCCTATCGCCTTAAAGCAATCAGCGCAGATGATGTATGGATTCAGATCTTTTACGTTGATTGCCTTCTCAAGCGCACTGAACATATCCCTCTCGTTTTTGATTGAGATAGGAATCTTATCGACTCTATACAAATCATTTCCGACTCTGATATCCTGCCCACAGCAGTCACAGAATAATGTTCTACCCATTGTTACTTCTCCTTATACAGCAGGCCATCGATGCCGTATGGCTCGACTTCAGTCAATGGACACCACGCAGGTCTTGCGCTTGTATAGTCCACACCATAGATGCCTACTCGTTTCCATATCACACTGCATTCGCTGTGTTCTGCGTTTCTCAGTCTGCATCTGTCGCAGCTAAACGGCATCTGCATGTCCTTAATCAGTATCATCGTTGAATCTCCTTGCTATAGCTTCTATGACAGTCACAGTCACTCCGTTTCCGGCCTGCTTATATAGCTGACTGTCTGAATTAACGAACTGCGCCTTATCGAAATAATCATCAGTCCATCCTTGTAGTCGGAAGCACTCTCTTGGTGTCAGCTTGCGTATTCTGTACTTGCCTTCCACTTTGGCATGATTGCTGCCAGTATCCAGTGTTCCGCATGTCTGTCCGTTATCCTGCACTCGTCCTCTCCTTGTTTTGCTGTTAGGGATAGCCGTGTCCACCACCCCCCCCTATAGGAACTTCAGAGAATCCCTTTGAAGTTCCATCTCTGACCTTGATAGTTTCCTCTATCACTCCACTTGACTCTCCTTTATGTTTAGGAACGTACTCCTGATGGCCGATAGCTCCGTATCGAGCTTTTATCGGTCTGGCTAAGTCAGTAGTACCCCCCCCCACGTGCAGATCTATAAATTTCTTCATAGACTCCTGTCCTCTCTTGGTGTGCGAGTAAACCTTTATGATAGTTGGCATCGATGCAGGATGCATCATCTGCCATTCTCATCGTGTTCTGATTCACTCTGCAAAACTTCTTCATAAATGATCAACACTCCGGATGTCTCGCCTCTATGCTTCGGCATCTGACACCCCCCCTTCATGCCATTGCCGATATACGATCCCATCTTGGCATGTAATGCTCGGCAATACTCTGTTGTCTTTCCTCGCTCATCTAAGTCGATGAACTGCATCTGCTTATCTTTCATGGCTATCTATTACGTGAGGCTCTCGACCCCCCCCACCCATGCTACTGAGTGATGGAGCGATACCTTCCTCGTCATACACTCGGTATGCATTAGAATTGTCTCTGGTGGTGGAGTCATACTTGCCAATCTGCTTTATGCGAAGAGGATCTTGTTCACCTGCGCTTGTGATAGGTAATACTTCTCGTCCACTTCGTCCTCTAAGATGTCCGATAATGAATACCCTTTCTCTGTTCTGTGGTACTCCGAATTCTTTAGAGTTGAGAACCTGCCATTCCGCATCGTACCCCCCCTCGTCCAAGCTACAGAGAAGTCTGGCGAAATCCCATCCTGCATTAACTGAAAGCAGATTCTTAACATTCTCGATGAATAACCATTCAGGCTTCTCTTCTTCTGAGAGCTGTCCAATAAGGTACATAACTCTGAAAAAGAGTCCTGAGCGATTAGCTTGAATGCCTCGCTGCCTTCCTGCAATGCTGATATCCTGGCAAGGGAATCCGAAACACCAACAATCTGACTTTGGGATATCTCCGGCAAATACTCGTCTAATGTCATCTGCATACCATTCACCATTTCTGTATTCCTCTTTCAGTATTTCCTTCTGCCTCTTCCGCAGATCCAACGTAGCAAGGTACTCTCTCTGCTCATCTGTCAGCAGGTGCATGGATGTGTAGCTTGCTACTGCGTACTTATCAAATTCACAGAAGCCTACACATTCATGTCCTGCAAGTTCCATGCCTCGTCTAAATCCACCGATGCCTGCAAACCAATCTATAAATTTCATCTTTCTGGCCATCCTCTGTTGTGTGCGTATCCGACAACGTACTCATATGGATTTCTGATTGTCTTGTGCTTTCTGTTGGCATCATCCTGGCACTCATCAAGCAGCTCATAATGATTTTCGTATAGAGCTTTGAGCATTGATATTTGTTCATCGGAAAGTAATTCAAAGAAGTCAACCTCGCCCTTATTACTACAACAATTACCTTTACTATACTTACCTATACTATCCTCAGTTGCCATTTGGTTGTCAGATGGTTGCCATGTGGTTGCCAAGCCTTTAGGCTGCTCGGTATACGCACCATTATCCTTGAGATTTAACTGCCCTATTTCATCCTGATATTGAGTAGGATGGTATCTGTCTTTGCGTAGCAGGTTATGCATTCTCCAATGTTTGATGACCACTATCCCACTCTCAAAAGCCAGAACGAATCTCTTAGCTATCAAGACTTTAAGATCGTCATCGTTTGCCCCTATCATACGTTGGATCTTCTTCGGATTATTCACGAACCCATCATCGTCAGCTCTCATGTTCAGATGGAAGTAAAGAGCCTGCGCAGATAGAGGCATATCCAAGAACGCATCGCTATCGACTATTTTCATTGTGAACATTCTGCGTTCAGCCATGACTATCTCCTACTTGTTCTCGACCACTTCCGGCTCTACATCGATGATCTCTTCATCTGCGTGTCTCGACTCGTCATCTGGGATCACAAAGTCATCCATAACTGCGTCCTTATCCTTCGCAAGCTCTTCCTTGAAGTTCAGTGTGACCTCTTCATTGTTCATCGCCTTGACAAACTCTGACTTGAGTGGTGCATACTTGAGAGCCTGCTTAATAACTGTCTTCTTTGCCATAGATTCATAATTGGTCTTCCACGGGGAGAAGCCTTTTGCCTGGCTGTACTTATCTCTGTGAGCATCGATATCTTCCTTGCTCATGACCTCAAAGCCGTAACCACCGGACTTCAGCTTGTATACTGCATATACCCACTGCATCTCGCCCTTGTCAGTCATTGCAGGCTTATGCTTCAGCTTTGGCTCAAGTCCAAGCTCATAGTCGAATTCATCGTTCTCATATACGATGTGAGCCTCTATGCTCATGAAATCTCCGCTTCTGTGAGCAAGCTCTATCATGCCTCTGTAGCCTATCTGGAACTGAGCTTCCTTGTAGCTGCGCTTAGTCTCCTTATCGTATCTGTTGTAAGGAATAAGATATGCCTGGCCAAGAGGCGTATTCGGCTCAAGGCCAAGAGCTGCTGCCTGCAGCATCGCCCCTATGAAGGATGATGGTGTGCATTTGCCAAGATCCGGATTCATCGTGACCGCCGTAGTAGCCATGCGAGAGAACCTCTCTGGAGTGATAGCACTCGGAAGTGCTTTTGAAATAGCATACTGGGATTTATTTATCCAGTCCTTCATTGTCATCTGAGGAGCTTCCTGCTGCTTTGCAGGAACATTTACCTTCTCTCCAACCTTTACTGCCGATGTTGCCATGTCTATATCTCCTTTACTTCTTCAGATTCTTAGTGCGGAATACTCTGTAGTTTGATGTCTCTGCAAGCTCTGCAAAGATTGCAGGATATGCTGCCTTCAGCTTCTTATCCGGAACAGTTGACCTGCTCTGTGTCTTCCATGAGCATCCGAATGATTCTCCAATACCTACCTCGTTGTCTCCAAGCTTTGCGCAAATGATTGCTTTGCACTTCTCAGCTTTCTCTTTATACTCGTCAGCCATAGCTTTGAACGCTTTATAGTCTCTGACCATCTGATCGAGTCCTGATATCATAATCTCTGTATTGCTTTCGCTCTGCGGATATAACTGCTTAAGTGTCTCAAGTGATGCTTCTGATCCGTCTGGTGCAGGTATCCTGCCTGGCTCTACATACTGTGTCCAGAACTCGATTTCTGCCTCTCTGAGCGATTTAATGAAGTCATCATCTCTTTCTATCGGAATGACATAAAGCCCTCTCTGAAGGACGAGAATGGCCAGATACATGCGCTCATATCCCATTACCATGCAGTAATGCTGACACTGGCAGTAGTAGTGGCTTGGGATCTCGCCTGCTTCCAGGTTGTAGCCATTGAAGCTGCCCATCGTCTTACACTCAAGTCCGGCCTTCTCGCCTACCACTTTTCTGTCTACATTGGCAGTGATGAAGTCATACTCATCATCCATATACATGAACGTATCGTTGATGACCTTCTTGCCTTCCTTCTCGCAGAATCTCTCAGCTACATAGGCTTCGAGATCCGTACCAAGTCTCATTGCCTCTGAAGTCTCTTTGTCTTTTGACAGTCCTTTCTTATCTGCGTATAATGTGATTTGTGAGGAATACTGATTCATGCCTACGCAAGCTGCTGAATCAGATCCACCGATTGATTTCTTGCGAAGTTCCAACCATTCTTCGTGAGAAATCTTTTTTGTATTAACTATCTTTCTTGCCATTAACTTTCTCCTTCCTGAATTTGTTTGCGATCGGACATGTTGCAAAGTGAGATACATATCCGTAGGTTTCTGAATTAAGATCAAGCTCACCTTTTGCTATCTTTCCTTCTGGAGTGATCAGCGTTAGACCACCTGCAGGCCATGTGTTCTTAAATGGAATTTTCTCGGAATCACAAGGCATCGCCTTGCCATTTGCCGTCTTGATCCAGATGATGTCTGCTCCGCAACCTTTGCATTTTGCCATTACTAACCCCCTATAACG
>Ga0326512_10000285_pt1 | contig 42937 bp, 85 predicted proteins | sample 1_2617_0518_D_FD_203652 | JGI IMG/M metagenome (GOLD analysis project Ga0326512, IMG submission 203652) | Bovine rumen microbial communities from UC Davis, California, United States - 1_2617_0518 | ecosystem: Host-associated > Mammals > Digestive system > Stomach > Rumen | place: USA...
CTTTTCTTTATTAGTTCCACTTAGGCCAATTGTCTTCCGGTATGTCATGTTCAACCATCCATTTGTCAACTCTAGCCTTATCCATATCAAATTTATACGGATGACGGTAACGATATGCCGTTTCGGCCTCATAAGTTGTTGGTATCCTTACATCGGGATCAATCTCGAGTGCCTTAGCAATAGTCGATACAGACGGGCATGCCGTACCATTTTCATAATTTGACACTGCTTGCCTAGTAACACCCAATTCTTCCGCATATTCTGATTGGGTCAAACATAACCTCAACCTACTATCTCGAATCCGAGCGCATACTTCTAAAGCTACATAATCCTTCTCTTTTGCCATATTGATTTACCTCCTTTTCAATTATCAATCTCAACAAAATGAAGAGAGGATCAGCTTTCGGTTAGTCTTTAGTGCTTCCTTTTACTGTTCCTCTCCATAAAAGCCCTTGCGATTTTCACGACTGATCATCACTAGGAAACGACAAACCAATTTCTTGGCTGTAACGTTTCTCATTGAATCGTTTCTTATTCTTAAGTGCTTTATTAATCGCCAAGTCAATTCCACTTTTTGACTTCAAATGGTAATAATAAAGTTTATCGTAAGGCGTATTTAATCGATCAATTCGTCCTTTTGCCTGGGTTAATTGCTTATAACTATACGTTTGGCTCCAAAATATAACTGTATCTGTCTTCGTATAATTCCAAGCCTCAGATCCGGATGCATACTGTACAAGATACACAAATCGTTCAGACGTAGGCACATCTTCATGCTTATGACCATTCAATTCTGCAACTTTTGTACCAGGTATATAGGGAAGATTCCTCAAAATCTCCAATTCAGGGTCAAAATTGTAAAATATAATGGCTCTTGGGACGTTCTCGAGTATCTCCAACAATTGCACCTGGCGATCTGGTGACGTATTACAAACTAACCTAAGCAAGTAAAACAGCTGTGAAACGTTCTCAACAGGCTCATATTCCTCAGCAAATGGGTTGAGACGCTCTTTTTGTACCTTTCGATACATGTCACGATCGTAACTACACCAAATATCAACGTTCTCTATCTCAACTTTATGGCGGTATTTGATCCGTACAACTGTCTTATTCAACAATCTGTTTAATCGAACGGTATTTATATAGGTAGGTTTCGTCATATATTTGTCCCAACCCATATACCGACAATGCTGTGTGCGGAAATCGGTGATATTTCGATAGTATCCACGAGCGATTAGGATCGGGGCGTATTCGATCAGGGTATCTGCGGGCGTAGCGGTCAATACGATCCAATGATTACCTTTAGCGATCTTATAAAAGGTCTTCGTCCAGGCACCAGTCGGGTTTGTCAAGTGATCCTCATCAAATATAAAGTAGGCATCTGTGACATCTGCGTATTTCTTAATATTCTGCCAGCTATCTACCACAATTGTAGGGCCTTTCCCACCATGTGTACGTTTATTTTCACCAATTTGCAATAGGAATACCCTTAATTCCTGATCCCATTCTAAGGTATCTCGTTTCCTAGCAGTCGTGATAATATACAAATCTTTCGCATTAGGCCCTATTTCACGGAATTCCTGTCCTCGATACAACCCACCATTGGCTTCAAAATACCAACATAACCCAACACGACTCTTGCCGGCACCGACTCCACCAACTACAAGAGCCTGGTCATGTATTTTATCAACTGCTTCTCGCTGATGTATATATAATTCTTGCATCTATTCGTTTCTCCTCTTTTCTATTCAGTTCTTTTCCGTATCATTCCTTCTCTGTGCTTTTCCGTTTCACTGCTCTACTTATCTACTCTTTTCCATATCATTTCACTTCTGTTCTGTGCATTTCCGTTGCCACTCATTCCAGCGCTATTCTCTTCCGTTTCATATCAATTCCATACCAGTCCACTCCAGTCCACGCCATACTCCTCTTTACCGTTTCATAGCGAATCCCTTCCATGCTCCTCTTTACCGTTTCATCTCGACGCCGCTCCCTTCAATTCTTTTCCGTATCATAACGAATCGCTTCCATGCTTCTCTTTACCGTTTCGTTTCGCCCCATCTCGATTCAAATCCTCTCTTTACCGTTTCAGGTCCAACCGATTCAAAGCCTCTCTTTTCCATTTCTAATCTATGCTGTGCTATCCCATCTCATTTCTACTTGTGGCTTTTCTGTTCCATCACAACTCAATTCAGTACATCTCTTTTCCATTACTCTTCTTCCCCCTTCAGCGCTTCTCTTATCCTTCTCATTTCCCTTTCTTCACAACTCTATTCCTCTCATTACCATTTCCTCACTATTCAAGTCTTCTCTTTACCCTATCAGCTCTATTCATCCCCATTCTTATCAATCCTATTCCATCACATCTCTTTACCTTTCTATTCCGTTTCCTTTCATATCTTTTCATAACCGCACTTTTCCATTTCTTTGCATTTCCGTTTCACATCAATTCGATGCTTCTCTTATCCATCTCATGACCTTGCTCTTCTATTCCATTTCCCTTCATCACTTAACTATTCTTTACCATTTCAGTTCTATGTTGCTCTTATCTATTCCTTTTCATTTCATTACTCAACAATGCGATCCAATTCCATTTCATTTCATCGCATCTCTTCACCATTTCCCTTCATCGCTTATCTATTCTTTACACTCTACCAGTCTTCTTTCGTTCGGGAATGTCGAGATCTTTCCTGGTTACAACTTCAATAGCCTTGCGAATGACATCACTAGGGCTTAATTCACTTTCCTTACCAAGCTGCTCGGCCTTATTATACTGCTCTTCCGTCAACCGTACCGCAACTTTCTTATCGAATTCTTTTCTTCTTGGCATATATTCACCTCCTTTTCTATGTTTGGTTTGCTTGATTCGCTAACATAATCATTAGTTGGAATGCTTCATCTCTAGTAAACCCAGCATCCATTAGTGCATCGTAATTTCTCTTTAACTCACGATAGTTTTCCACAAGTCTTGCGTGCTGGCGATCCTGTGCGAATCTGATACGTTCTTCTATATCGTTTGATCTGTCCATGGGTCTCGCACCACCTCTCAATTTACAAATATCATTTCAGTCGAATCGGACGTGCTGGTGTCGGTATCATCGTATTCCTCTTCGTCCTCATCAGTCTCTTCAGTGCCATCTTCGTCATCCTCTTCATCTTCCAACGATTCCTCCAATTCTTCCTCAAGTTCTTCCTCTATCGATTCTTCAGTGTCTTCAGATTCACCATAGTAAGGCGTATCAATCGTTGTAGCACTCAATCCATCTGTCAATTTCAACATAATAGATTTCCAAATAGATACAGGATAAGTGGCTCCTTGCAAACCGGATACAGACTGGGGCGTATCACAACCTACCCATACAGCAATTGTGTAATATGAGGATCCGCCACAGAACCAACCATCCTTATTATTGTTGGTCGTTCCGGTCTTACCGAACACTTCACAATCGCTAGACGCATACCAATTCATACTGGACGCTGTACCCTTTGTTACAACACCTTTTAAAATATCAACCATTGTGTCTGCTGCTGTTTGACTGTATACCTGTTTCGTATCATCACCAGAGCAATCAAGAACCGTAGCCCCCGTAGAGTCACAAATACGCTCTATACAAGTCGGTTCAGTATATTCACCATGGTTAATTAAGCAATTGTATCCACTGGCCATCTCTACGGTCGATACGCCATAAGTAAGTCCACCAAGTGCTGCTGAATCGTAATAGTCGTTTGGACAGATTTTACGGAATTGCATATCAGTTACATAACTCAATCCAATGCTCGGTGTTAAAATATCAAACAGTTGCCATGCACACCCATTAATTGACTGTTCAACTGCTGCCCTTAATGTGTATTTCGTACCAGTCATATTGCGAATCACAGATGACGTGCTATTCTTTGCAACTGACGTGTCAATGTCATACAACGTACTATTTTCATCATAACCATTCTCAAGTGCTGGAGTGTATACTGCTAAGGGCTTAAAAGAGGAACCAGGTTGACGATAAGCCTGATAAGAACGGTTGAACTCTGAAGAAATATCATCCTGGGATCTACCACCAACTACAGCAACTACTTTATTCGTATCATTGTCTATAATCGTCATGGCACCCTGTACTGTGTAAAGGCCATCGTCATCGTTCGTTCCAGTGAAGTTTTCCAAGCCGGAATCAAGGGATGATTGAGCCTGTTCGTAAATATCAGTATCTAGCGTGGTATAGATTTTGTAACCTTCCGTGTACAGCAACGACCGTATATCTTCATAGAAATCGTTATACTTCTCTTGATACTCGTCATATTCGTCTTCGCTATCCCACTCGTATTCAAATATAAATCCATTTGACTCCATCAACGACCGTATTGCGCAATCCGTTGCATAGGTTGCAAGGTATGATGTAGACTCTGTAGACTCTGCCACATTGAGCTCAATTGTTTCGTTGATTGCCTCAGCGTATTCCAATTCGGTAATATAGCCTTCCTCCAGCATATCGCCCAGGATCTTATCTCTTCGATCGAGGGCTGCGTCTGGGTTCTCTAACGGGTTGTAGTATGCCGGCCTATTTGGGATTGCACAAAGATATGCGATTTCCGACAGCGTTAATTCATCAGCATCCTTGCTGAAATACTTATTGGCTGCAGACTGGATACCATAAATACCATTACCATAATTAATGTCATTTACATAATACTCAATGATTTCTTCTTTTGAGTACATTTTCGTCATGTTAATGGCTACAAATATCTCTGTCAGCTTCCGATCGAGTGTTACTTCACGGGTTAAATAAGCATTTCTGGCCAGCTGCTGTGTAATTGTGGATGCACCAGACACATCTTCTCCGTTAGACAACACATAAGCCACACCGACTCTGATAATACCTTTCAAATCGATACCATTATTAGACCAAAAGGATTGGTCCTCAACAGCTACAAACGCGTTAATTACGTCTTCTGGAATATCATTGTATTCGAGGTATGTTAGATTCGTACCTTTACTCAATGTGGTTAGCTCGTCACCATTCGAGTCGTAAATCGTACTGCCCTGGTCGATTGTGAAGTCTTCTGAGCTACTGTTCTCCAATATGTTTTTCGCTTTCGTATTATACTTGACAAATATAATACTGACCATTACAACGCCGCAGATTAATACGACCAATAATCCTATAAAGATGATACGAAATAATGCTTTAAAGAATATCTTTAGCATAATTTTATTGCCTCCTGATTTAGTGTGCTTTGAAATTGTAAATAGGTTTGATGACGTCCATGATGACAACCGTATCTCCAATGTTACCCATGATCTCTTCAATCGGTTTATATACCATCGGTGACTCATCAATTGTCGATTCAACCACGGAAGTTGAGTATATACCCTTCATAGACTGCTCGAATTCTTCAAAGCTTATATTGTCCATAGCTTGCGTACGTGACATAATCCGGCCTGCTCCATGTGGTGCTGAGTAATTCCACTCTGGGTTTCCTTTTCCAACACATATGAGCGAACCATCACGCATATTCATAGGGATAATGACCCTCTCACCAAGTTGAGCGGAGATAGAGCCTTTACGAAGGATCATATTGTCAATGTAATTATGGATGGTATCGAATGAGTCTACGGGATGTAAATTCATCTTCTCAATGATAATATCAGCAATTGTCTGGCGATTCAGTTCTGCGTATGTTTGCGTAAGAGCCATATCATGTAAATAGTCAACGAATAACTGGCCCTTAACATAAGCGAGATCTTTCGGGATATCAGGCGTCATTCTTTTAAGCATCTTGACAGTAACTTCAATTTCCTGTTCATGCCCTTTAGCTTTAAGCACAGCGATAGCACCATTTATTAACGACTTTAAGTCATCCCCATACGCTTTATAGCCAGCTCTCTGATAGTAATCACACACCTCAACACCAAGATGTCTCGAACCTGTATGGATCACAAGCCAAAGACAGCCATCTTTATCCCTGTCAATCTCGATAAAATGATTACCACCACCAAGTGTTCCGATTGACCTATTTGCTCGATCGCGGTCTATTTCACAAGCATAATCCCTTAGAGGCGAATAATTGGTAATGCATCGATCATGAATATCAAAGCCTGAAGGTATATGTTCGTTGATCACCTCGTCAAGTTTTTTCAAATCGATATCGGTCTCTTCAAGCTCTACAGCAAGTATCCCGCAGCCAATATCAACTCCGACTAGGTTCGGCACAATTTTGTCAGTGATCGTCATAGTTGTACCGACGACACATCCCGTACCAGCGTGGCAGTCAGGCATAATACGAATCTTAGACCCAGCTACAAATTCCTGATCCAGCAACTCCGTTACCTGAGATATTGTTGCCTGATCTATATTATCTGTAAATACAGTAGCTTCATTGTATTTACCCTTCAAAGTTATACTCATCTAATCGAACTCCTTTCCTTTTTCTTTCAATCTCAAGAATATCAATAAATGTAACAAAAAGTCTCATAGCCTCACATTCAATAGCGCCTGGTGTATCTTCCAGTTGTTCACCAAACCAATTTTTATCATCTGGATCGTGATGACTTGAATATATAGTCCAATCATCGACATCAACTTCATTATGATGATCCTCGATGAGCACCTTCCAATAAGCTTCTTTGTCAAACTTATCAGGAAGTGTGAAAGAATACGTCTCGATTCCTTCTTTATCATCATAGTACAGTGGTTTATATGTCCAACCCATATCCTCTAACTTTTTGACCACCATTTCCAATCCATCATTAATCAACGCTTTTGAAATATCATTTTTCATGATTTCTCCTCTTTGTATGTACCCACTATTCCTTCACACCCACAATTATCATACTTGAACTTATATTCATATACCCCTTTAATCTTAGGCATTTTTATTGCATGATTTATGGGTAACGGACACTGACAAATCGCATATACGTAATTGTCATAATCAACAACATCAATCTTTTCCGGTTTCATCAGCATCTCCTCCTATGATAAAGGCCACTCTAAACCGAAATCAGTTCGCTTAATCTTGCATACCGGTTCGTTATTAAGCCAGAATACAATACCTTCATGATTGAAATTTTCAAGGAATTTACGTGTATACTCTAACGCATCTACACAAATATCTTCCGTTATTAATCCCCTTCCTGGCATAGGCGGTAGAAAGTCAAGCACAATGGATTCACCATGTTTCACCAGTTCCTCGCCAGTTAAATTGTATGGGTTCCCTTGAAAATGTTTACCGATAGCCTCATAAGTGCCATCTTGAATATCAATTGTAGATGCTTTAGCCACAGTAAACCATTTATCGGATGGATTAGATGTATCAATAGGAACCCAACAAGGCATATGACCGGTAATCGGATCAGGTAATGGCTGGCATTTAATTGCATTCTCTGGTATCGCTTTCCCTTTCTTTGCATCATATCGCTTGTAGAACTTACCGTCGATAAAAGCGCAGCAGCTCCCATCGTATTTAATTGTCGGAAAACCGAAGAAGAACGCCGCAGCACATTTCAAATTTGTGAACTCCGGACGAATATCAACGATTTTATGGTTCTCGTATACCCTTTCAAATAATGTCGGAATTTTTCTCATAATGTTATTCTCCTTTCTTTTTGTATCATGTCATAAACCCAAGTGAAACATGTAAACGAATGGCATTTAAAAATATAAATGTCTCCTTAGTACCATCAAGATGGGTAATACCACAACTGATCATCCAATTCTTTTTTGGTAACCAGTGCGCCTTTATTCTAAACTTAACATCTGTATTATTTGGCATCTTCCTGATCACATCCTTTCTTACCATTCCAGCTCTTCTTTGCACATTCCATTTGATAGAACGCATTTATCGTTGTAGTAAATATCTATGGATAGTGAATAATACCCATTTTGCTCGGAGTAACAAGGAATAAAGATCCAATAACCCTCCTCACCAAATATAAAGCCAGCGGAATCTGCAAACTTAAATTGCAATTCATCCGGAAAATCGTGATCGTAATTCCACGTACGATCGTCTAATATGGAAAAATCAGCATAATTGTGTTCGCAGCAATCCTGTTCATGATCATATGTTATCGTGTTCCCATTGTCAAATATAATAGCGTCTTCCGTTACTTTCTGTATTTTCATGATTCCTCCTCACCCGAATGTAATAATTCCCATTCGTCATCACTGTAATAATCGTCATATTTATCGCCATTTTGCGTAAACATCAATTCGTTGTATTTCTTATTATAATAGATACCGTCCATATCTGTTGGGCTACACTCCCATTCGCTATCACTTAACATTGTAGCATCTGCTGGTATGTTATGATCCTTCACGATCTTCGTAAGCTCGCCAATTGTCAAGTTTAGTCCCTCCTTTCCACATAATGCAGCTTTGCATATACTCGATACACATTTCTTTCTGGATCTTCCTCTGTCACATATTCGCAAATATCAACCAGCTTTTCAGCCAACACATTAGCGACATCTCTCTTGATGATTGATTCGGGTGTTCCAGACATGATAGTAACCCTAGGGTATTCTCTAACTGCGTAAACAGTCTTAACATCGTAATTCACCACATTGAAAACAGGCGGGTCAACGATTCGCTTATAGTAACCTAATTTGTTCAGTAGTTTCTCGATCATAACTTCCTCCTATTTCGTTATCAACTCATCAGCCTTCTTAACTTCCTCGATCAGTTCATCATTAGTCGCATCATTCATCAACCAATCCATATACTCCTTAGTCAGTGTAGTACCGATTGCGTGATAGACATACAGTATCCATTCAAGATAAGTCATATCATTAGTAGCGGCTTTCTCTACCTCACAGATCGGTTTATGCAAGTTAGCCTTAACGTTTATTATATTGCTCATTCCTTACCCTCACTTTCTGCCTTATGGGCTTCACAAAAATGTCTGTCAAACCAATTAACATAAGGATGGCAACCATAAGTTGCACACTTTTTTTGATTGGCAAACATTGTTATTTGGGTGGTAATAATCACAGTCTTTACAAGTATTTCTTTCAAACCACTTAATCAACTTCTTTATCATTTCCATCTTCTACCTCACTTTCTTCTTTCTCTGCATATTTCTTCTCTATGATTTCGAGGTTATCAGCAAATTCATTCAGTGCTTGTGCCACTTCCCTTGCTTCTGAAATGAGATAACTTAGATCCATCGTTGCTGTAATTTTGTATGTTGATTTCATGTCACATCCTCACTTTCTATCCGTCCATTTTCAATGCTTTTTGACATATCCTCACTTATAGGATAATTTTCAGCTTCTTTTGCATTTGTTACCGTTTTTATGAAAACTTTCCTCGTGTTAGTTGTGTTGTCTGGAATTATTTTATCTAGGATTGCCATAACATAATTCAGCGCAGTTTGCTTGCCTTTTTCCAAATCTTCAACACCTATTGCGAGTGCCAGTTGCCTGTTTTTGTATTCGTCTATTTCCTTTACTATCTCTGCCTTTACTTCATCAAGTGGTGTTCCGTTTTTGAATATCTCCAATGCTTTGAACAGATTGAAACCGCCTTTAATTGTTTGACCATTAAGAAACGGTTCTATGTTGTTATAATCATCTTCCGAAATATCAACAATTAGTTTCATCCTTATCCTCACTTTCTATCTTCTTAATCCGTGCATAAATATCACAATAGGTAGAATCATAGTTATCGTCCACTTTTTCAATGAACCACGGCTTCCCCACTACATCACCGCAATAATATGGCCAATTGTTGCCTCCGATTCTGGCATGGATATACAGCACATCATCGCGACCGCAATATTTATTCCATGTATCATATTGTGCTTTAATAGACTTTTTCCGATTGTGGATAGCAAGTTTTAGTCGCTTTCTCTTCCACCCATGTATACGTTCCCATCTTACTCTTACGGGTTCATCACGTTTAGACAAACAATTCGCTTTGTACTCCAAATATAAATGCTTAAGATAGTCCGTGTAACTGCTGTATTCGCTGTAGACAGGATTGTTTGACCAAAAGGGGTATGATGTACATAACTCCTCAACACACTCTATATCTATGCCTTTAAACAGGTCGGCACAATCAACTTTTTCTTCATCTTTCATGAGTCTGTATCCACGCAAACGGGGAACTTTTATTTCGTTATCCTCTGCTATTTTTTCAAGATCCTCAATCTGTGCATATGCTCCTAGATCCATACTTTATTCCTCACTTTCTTTACTCAAATACATAAATCAATGTTACAAAGTAATGCAGCATTTGATCAGTTGCATAATCAAGTTTATTGTATTTTGCTTTTAGTGCATCTATGATTACGTGTGTTAAGAATATAAATGTAAGATGCCATGTGTATCCAAATGCCACATAAAAAGGCACACAATACAATACACAATGAACAATCAAGTGATACCAATTTTCACCTTTTGTTCTAGCAATAAAGTCACTCTGCAAGACATAGTCGCCAACCAAATGACAAAAGATTAACTTTAATAGCCATTCATAACTTGTCATACTTTACCCTCGCTTTCTTTTTTATAGTGAGTAAGAGCAACTAAATTATTATACTTATCATACTTTGCACAGCCAAGACAATCCGTTTCAAGATACTTAGATTCGCAGGTGTTACACCATGCATCACTATCATAGCTTTCTTTATCGGATTCTACGATTGGCGCTAATTTATTGACATTACTAAAATTGATACAACGACTCCTATTGCAATCAGAACAATTTTTCCAATCGCACGTATCGTACTCCGGGCATTTCAAGAAGTTTAATATCTCGGATTTAGCAATCAAACCCCCTGTGCCCTTAGGAATAGGCGTTCCGTTTCTTACCGCTTCGTACAAGTGTATAGTTACAGGGTATGATGTTATGTTATCGGGGTAATTCTTTATACCCAAATACTCATTATCATTTATATCAATTAATATCTGCAAAATAACTCCTTTCCAAAATCTGATAACGAATCAGCACTAACCTTGATTGGTGCCATATAATCCAAATCAGACTTTTCTCTATAAAACTGAACAGCATTTTCTTCTGGTATAGGAATGTAACCATCTGCGTAAATCCTGTAGTCGCCGATTGTTATCTGCATTATTTATTCCACCTCCTCTATTATGTTGGATACCTTCACTATATGATAATCAATGTGCGACTCTTTAATGAACCATTCGATCGCCTTTGCCTGTTCTTCCGTTAACAAAACAGCTCTATACCACTGATTATCTGTCGTGCTTACTATATATATTTCTCTCATATTTCCTCCTTTATGAACCTCTAATCTTTTTGCAATTTCTGCATCAATACGATCGACTAAGTTTTCGTCATCGCTTTCTTCCTTATATGGCTCAAACGGCATCCAGGCTACACATTCAAGATTAAAGTAATAATCTATATCCTCATCTCTATCTGTGTACCCTTTCAGTATCCAATGCTCTTTTGTCGTTGCTCTCGTTTCATGGCCCATATAAACGCAAATATAAGGTAGAGGATTTACCCAACCTGTATCTGGCTCTTTAAATATACCTAAATACCATTCCCTATCTTTTGGTGTCCCCTCACTAACAGGAATCCACCTGTTTGCATGTTCAAGCCATTGTTTTACTCTGAATACTGGAATTAAATCTGACCCATTCGTGTAAATTTTCTCATTGTCCCTAAATGCATAGAATAATGCAAACTCTTCGAACGTTTCGGGAAAATCCATCACGTCATTTTGGTTGTTCATTTTGCATTACCTCACTTTCTTTAAACTCATCTACTGTAACAATATCTGCACGACGTCCCAATAACACACTCGGTCCTTCCGTTTCACCTTTGAAATATATCTTTTGACCGTTTAATAGTTCCACATATAGACCTGCTTTGTTGGCTTTTTTAACTATCGCTGACTGCCTTGACAGAAATGTTTTCCATTCATAAACCGCCCTATTTACAGTCGGTGACATTATGACAATATCGTTACCGTTCCCTATCCTACTCATAATCCGTCCCTATCATTTCTTCATAGTCACATCTAATCACTTCTTCCACCTGTTGTCCACATCCAGGACAATATTCTGGAGTACTACACATAAACTCAGTTCCACAGTTACAGCATTTATGATATGCACAGTACCATTCTTCGGAATAGTTAGATGTCTTTATTTTAATTGCCATTTATTTCTTCCACCTCTTTCTGATGTTGCTAATAATAGAAATAAAACTCTCGATCATGTTAAATAGTTCTTTCTTAATCGACTCCACCAATTTCCTGTACTGATACCTTACCAAATACCGCTGAAAATCTAATGAATCTCGATAGTGGATGTATTCGAGAGGGTCGGGGATGCCTTCAAAGTTCATTTCGTACCATTCTTTGAAAATATCATCTTCCTCTTTCATTCGACTTATTCTCCTTTATTTTATTCTCACATTCTGAGCAAAATAGTACATTAGGTAACTCATTGCTGATTACGTTTGCTTTTATCTTTATCTCCCGACCGCATAACATACAATTACCGGCGTTTATAACTTTAATTTTCATTCGTCCTCTTTCTTTTTATACGGTGCGTTCCACCAATCGAGAAGATAATCTTGACTACGACCACCCAGATATGCTCTATACCCAAGTAATTCATCCTTGTCAAAATAGCCCATAATTGGTTGAATTTCTGCATCTGGAAACATAATTTTGATCATATCTCCATTAGTTGCACCCTCTGGAATCTCGAAACTGTTTTTCAGCACCCTCAACACATCGACGCACATCATTGAAATATCCAAATCGTAAAAATAGACTTCACCATTTTCAAGTTTTTTTACTGTATCCTGTAAACCTCTGGTTAATTCTTCTTTATTCATTTGCATCCCCCTCCTATATTTCTTTTAAGGATTTCTAAAACACGGTCAAGTTTAACAATTTCCCATTGTTCGGTGTGTTTACCTTCATAATCGTTAAGTTCAAAGCGATACTTAAAGCTCGCTTCTTTTATTTCCTCAATAACCCTATCAATCTTTTCTCGTTCTGCAGGCGTATACTTACTTTCATCCGCACATAATGCTAAAAAATCAGCTTTTGACTTTTCCTTTATTGTATCTGCAAGGAATCCAATTTCATGTGTAAAAACTGGTCTGCCCATAATGTCCTCAACATACATGTGAAATATCTCGAACTTATCACCTGTCAGCATACATATTCCCGTATGAGCCATTACAATTGCTTTTTCTTTATCTGTCATTCTTCACTCTCCATCTTTGTACCACAATTAGGACAAAACTTATTCTCTTTTTCCCATCTAATTTCGTCATATGTTTTCCATTTTTTATGACAAGAAGAACACTCTACAGTGCAACCGTGTTTATCGAAAACTGTTTTGGTAAATATCCATTTGCCTTTCTTCTGTTTTCCACACTCTCTGCATTTGTCAACAAAGTCTTGAACGGTTCTGTCTTTATGGATGGGCGTAACGGGTGGTAATGCTTTGATGTATTCTTTAAATCTTTCTCCATCAGCATATGAGCAGAAAATGCCTTTAAGACCATCACTATTGCAATCGTCTATGGTTTCATATACCGCTTTCCTACTTACGCAACCATCACAAAAATCAACTTCTGTTGGCTTACCTGACTTCGGTGTTTGCTCGAACAAATCCATATCCCTACTATTGTCACTTCCGCACCTGCCGCACCAGCTGTTAAATGTATATAGGTTTGTTTTATCATTATAATGAACCACGTTTCCACAACGCGAGCATTTATACCTATTGTCCTCCTGCTCTGATAAATCAGACATTCGTAACCATTGTCCCTTTCTCACGCAATCGTCACAAGGTTCGGTGGCTTGCTTAATACTTGTAATAGTGAAACAGTATGGTGCAGTTTCATCGCCGATAAATATCGTATCGTTAACTAAAAAATCAATAGCCTCTTCTGATAGTTCATCGCCACTATCGATTATCGCTATGTAATTCATTCTTCTACCTCCTTTGGAGACGCAGGACACATAGTGCATGGTTTCCCGTCACCACTACTTGGTGGGTCGTACATGCATAAATCACAAGGGGATGTTTGTTCTAACAATTCAAGTATGAGTTTGTGTTCTTCGTAGATTTTTCCATGCGGTTCTTCTCCCTTATAACTTGCCCACTCTTCACAAGCCTCTACCTGCTTCTCGCAGTGGAGCTTTAATTCTGCTCTTGTCATTTATTTACCTCCTGTTTCTCCGGATTCATAACGCATGAATATTTCATGTAAAGCTATTGCTACTGACATACATGTAGGATACCCCATCCGACACATTACTATAAAACGATCTCGGTCATTTTCATAAATATCATACATGCGCTTAAGATAATCTTTTTGCCAATCAGCTAAGTCCATACCTAAAACATCCTCGACGAATGTAACTATGTCCATGACTTGTCCTCCTTTTAAATAAAAAAGAAGAGGCTAAACTTTTTGCGTTTCATTTAACCTCTCCTTCTTAAAAGTTTCGAGGAGCAGTTTTATACGGTTCATTTCCCGCCCGAGAGTTGCTCGGTCTTAGTTCCTATGTGACACCAATCTCAGGTGCAGGGACTTTCACCCTGGACTCACTTCTGCTGTTTCCTCTTCATACAATTGCCTGATTATTTCGCGGCAAGCTGAATATAATATAGTTTCTGCTCCTCATCGAAAAGCAGGTCATATACTCCAACATGCCTCTTAATTTCCTTGACGTAGTTATTAGTCTTCGATTTAATATATGATCCTCCATTTGCGGTTTTGCTATGCTGCAATTTGTATCCATTTACAGATGTTCCAGCCTGAAAATACATTCTATGCTGTTCAGAATCAATACCGAATAACACATGGTTACCACTTGTTATTTTCTTTATAGAGTTCTTATGGAAATAAACCTGTATAATGTGGTCCTTATAGATAGTAATTGTGACAAGCATATTGTCTTCCTCTCTAGCACGCTGTTTCGTTACCCAATCAATCATTTTTTTTTTCATCCTTTCTAGATCTTATCATATAGTCATACAGTTTCCTTTTGCATTCAGAACATAAATCCAGTTCTGATTCTCTAATCCCAATGCTTACTTTTAAAGATTCCCATTCATTTATTAGCCTACCATCAGCGTATAACATCGAAATACTATTGTTCTTTATTTCTTCCCCGCACAAATCACATTTAATTATTGTCATATAGTTTGCCTCTTAATTGTCGTTATCGTCTCCTTCTTTCCATTCCATCATGGAATTCCTATAAGCATTCATCACCTTGGCAATTTGCTGTTGCTTTACATCATCAGCACCAATTTGAACCTGCGTAATTCTTTTGCCCCTGATACGACCGCATATATAGCCAATGAGAGCGCCAATAACAAAACCAACAATAAACCAAATCATATAATCATCCTCCTTAAAATATAAACATGATACACCCAATAGAAATTAAAATAGTTGATACTGTAATGACAATCGGTCTCTCTTTAGAGCTATATAAACATATCAGCAATGGTATAAAACCGCCAAACATAATCAACATCGCTATAAGTTCACGTATGGGGCATATTGATTCATTACTCATTATCTGCATAATAATTGTCCTTTGTTTTCTCCAACAGTTCTCTTAACAGACGTTCCTTGTAAGTACCAGACTGTGGTAAACGAATTGCTTCTGCCTTATTCAGATACCACTCTGCTTTCTCCAGATCTTCTCCAGGTTTTCCTTTGATCTTATAGCGCCACAAATACTTGTACACATTAAACAAGCAGCCTGTGTATACATCCTCCTTTCCAAATATCAAGATCATAGTATCAATGCACTCTAATGACGTCGCGCCTTCATAATGAGCCGGATGGTTCACCATGTCGTTCTTAGTTCCCATAATAATTTCTCTCCTTCTCTTTTAAATATCCCCACGCCCACCGTCAAACGTGGGGGAATAATTGCTAAAGTTTTATGAAAAATGAGGTATTTAAAATGTACAAATTGTTTCTATGACGGTGTAGATCCTCGCGAATCATCTGTACGTTATTCTTCCTCTGTAATGACAACTGTGCCACTTGCCGAGAAAATGAGATGACGGTTACCATCTTCATCATCGAATTTGATGTAGATCATCCCATCTGTTTCAGTAGACTGAACGTCGAATTTACCAGTATATGTCTCAATCACATCGCCATCCATATCGTAAACAGTGATGGTGCGCTGAATCCCATTCGACAATTCTGACTGCTGATCCTTTAAGGCTCGCTGACCAGATGCACTAAATACACCCCAGAATATAATTCCACCGCATACTACGATCGTTATGCCAATCGTGATGATCGATCCGATTGCCCTTCCAACTTTATTATCATCTACATCTGTAAGAGCAAATATAAATACAGTGATTAATGCCCCAACAACAATTGCAATTAGTAAGAATACCCAATAAATGATTGCCATTATTTTTCCTCCTTTAATTCCATTACAATGTCTGGATTGTTGATTACGATTGAATCAACGTCCCATGCATAAAAAGAACCAACAAACATTCTTAAAACTGGTGGTATTGATCCAGCTGAAGGTTGATAGTCTGAATGCAGAACATGATAATTATCACCATGAATGAGTTCAATCGCATCATGATCCTTTAACAACTCGTCCATATTTACCATGTTTCCCCATTCACTATTGAACGCTGGAATCATTTTTGGATCTGTGTATAAATACGGTAATAGCTGCTCGCAGTCTTCCAATGATGTTATGGTCATAACTCTGCTATCCGGTTTCAATTTAAAATCGAAATGTTCCTGGAGTCGTTCCGTGCGGAACTCTTCGCCCTCACACCAATCTTTCCATGTGAAATATCCATTACCAATTGGACTAGCCCATAATCCACCTCTAGGCTTAAAATAGTGCAATAGCACCGGTTCTAGATCTATAGTGCATCTCTCAGGATCAAATTTGCTTGACCCATAATGCCTATATGTTCTATTAGCGTCCATCATTTTCTCCTTCCTTTAAACAACCACCATAAAAATGCAATTAAAATGATCTCGGGAAGGAAGTAAACAACTATCCCAATCCCGAGCCAAAACGCAACATAAATATCCAATACTACAAATAATATTAGCAAACATAGTAATGTTATCATAAGTGCCCTCCTTTTCCATCGCATTTCAATTTTTATCTCTTCGTTTCCGTTTCACTACGCTGCTTATTAATCCGTAACTCTTCAGTTCCGTTTCACTACGCTGCCTGACAATACTTCGCTTCTCCTTTACTGTGCTACTCTAATCCACGCCATATCAATTTTAATCAAGTATTTCGTATTCGAAGCGGCCTTTTCCTGAATTTCTCCACTGGCTTAATCCTCTGTACTTACCATAATTAAGCCATTCCATAACTACCTTTTCGTAGTTATCTGGGCACTCGATCGTAAAGTCCATGGTCGTACCAGCCGGTACAGTTTCCGAGCTTGCAAGTGCGATACGTTCACCCTGTGGCGTTGATGCACGCAACGGTCTCTCACAAATCCCCATTTCTTCACCATGTAGATCCATCGGGATTTTACGTGGGAATACGAAGATACATCCATCAATGACCTTCTTGTAAGCACGCATATCCTTTGCATTCGAATACTTTGCGATTTCTTCCTTGTCACCCATTCGTCTTAATGCGCTGCAGGAATCCTTAAAGAATCCCTTGATCTGGTAATCCCAGAACATCGGTACACCGTTCTTATCCTTCATGAAGATCGTTCTACTCTGCTCAACAACATCCTGCTCTCCAGACTCTGCGATCTCCTCTTTACGGCTCTTTGCATCCGGTGCATTTGCCGCAATGAACTTCTCATAAATATCACTCTTAGCCGGTGATAATCCAAGTGCTTCCTCTAAAAATGTTAATCTTACCTTAATACTCTTCATAGTTGTGTTCCTCCTCAAAAATATAAATTGATTAATTGTTACTGGTTAATGATCTAATGGCGGATGCACTAGCAGATGCAACACTAGATGCCAAAAATCTATCATTGTACGACTGTGTTTCACCAAGCTTCCTGCCCTCTTTTGCAACAGCAATCTCAGTTTCCTTCTTGATCTCTGCTTCCTTCAATCGAGTTTCTTTCTCTGTTTCGGCTCTTATCTTCTCAGCCTTATAATTCCAATAGGAATCCGGAGCATTCTTCTCGATCTCTAACTCAGCTGCACGTTCTTCTTTCCAACGTTCATGCTTAAGTTCCTTTGTCTCCTTCTCAAGCTCGAGCTTCTTAAGTTCCACCTCTTTCCATTCCGGAGAGTTTTTCTTTAAGCGCTCGATCTCGTCTGCTAGCTTCTGTTCGTAGGTTCTCTTGTCACACAAATGCATGATGGTCGCACCAACTACTCCACTAGTCACTCCAATCAGTAGTTTCTCCATGTTAATGTTCATAATGTTTCCTCCTTATTAACGATTAACAGAATAATAGAACGACGGTTCGTCACATTGTTCCTTGTAACCAAGCAATCGAATTTCCCCATCATTTGTTACATCAATAATTGCTACAGCATTTTCATTCACCCTAATATTTACACCTTTTGCGCATCCATCATCATAAGATTCTGCAATTAGCAAACCCTCAGACGTATTTACCGTCAAAATTTCTTTTGTGTTCTCTACATTGTCGCACTCTTCGGGTCCCAAGAGATCCTCAATAAGGTCTAAGTACGCTTCCTTACCACCATCATGATATGACAATGCTTCTTCACAGATTGATAACGCCTCTCTTCTAGTCATAATGTTTCCTCCTTATCACATTTCTCATAATACGCTTTCTGTGTTGCTAAAACGAAATCGCTGTTTACATCACCTACATTGCGCATCATCATTAGTTCTTCTTTTGTCAGGGTCAACCACCTGTTATTCTTAAGTAAATCAGCTCTTTTAAGGGCGTTGAATACTCTCGTCTCATCTGCCGAAAAATCAATGAAATCTTTCAGGATAAAGAAATCGGGATATTCTTTTTGAATCGCCATGCGTTTCTTAGCACGTAAATAGGTATCCCGTACCGTTGGAGTTGATATACGTAGCTTAAATGAAATATCAGTATACGACATACCTTCTTCATCTCGAAGTCTTACAATTTCAAGCTTCTCATTTCTACGAGGCGCCTTTTTAATGAAACTTTCATTGCGTCTAGTATTTTCGATCTCTAACCGCCCATCCAATTCATCATCAATGAGACGGATAGATGTATCGTTAGTTGCCATACGCTTAAGTTTCTTCAAATCAGAAATACTCAACCCAGAAATATCAATTGTAACAAGTGACACAGTTCTCACCTCCTTAAACCAAAATCGCTATCAATACTTCTAACTTCCACCAAAGACAATCCAGACTTTGAAGCTACAGTTGCCAGAGAGTATCCGTCACGCAGCATGTCCACAATATGTAACTTCTTCTGATACTCTGCAAACTCTAAAGCTTGTGTTTCTCTAATCCTTTTCTTAAAAGACTCCATACGTTTTCCCATAGTTTTTACCTCCTTAAATATCAGTTATGAAAGTGTTCCTCCATTCCATCGATCCAGGTATCCAAATCGATTACAGCCTTCTCTAGATCATTATTATTATCAATATTACACATAATAACAGCAGTTATGAAAGTGTTCCTCCAGTCCATTGATCCAGATACCCAAATCGATTACAGCCTTCTCTAGATCATTATTGTTATTAATACTACAGATAATAATAGCCTGATCGGTGTTTGCATATATTGAATTGGGAGCCGGCATACACCAACCACCCCGTAATGGCACAACATTGCAAATATCAATCAACGCATCGTATGAAAACTCAAACTGTATAAGCAAATCATTAAACGGCAATTCATACATATTCTCAAATTTCTTTATGTTAGCCTCGAATCCGCACATACCTAATCGTATAATACACCAAGCGAACCTGCGTTTAAACGTAAGGGCATCGAATATATGTGCACCAGCTCCAGCCACATCTTCAAATGCGTATGCCCATAAAAGCACTTCATCTGGTAAAATATCATCAGGCATTTCATCACCATCACAATTTAAAATGGTGAAGCGTAACGGATCATCTGTACCATTCTGTATCTGGGACAACAAATATCTATCAACTTCCAGATCATCTTCGTTACCATTAGCCATGTCTTCTTCGATAAACTTCTTATAATACTCTTCCGCATTATGAGTTATCGCTGTCGAGGTTACTATCGTCGTCTGATCGTTATTTTCAACCTCATACATGACAAGTACCTTACGATCAAAATCAGGCCTCTTTTTGTCCAAACTATGCCATTCCATTAGTCTCATAATTGTGTTCCTCCTTAAAGTTTGCTTTTTTCTGTTCCATTTCGTTTCTTTTTGTCGGACGAATCCGAAAATAAAAGTACAGGCCCCGTTCCAATGCCTGTACAGTGATTGAATGAATAGTACATTAGGTAACAATGTTTACTATGCTAATTATAATCGACTTGACTATTTTGTTATGCGGAACGAGTAAACTAAACACTAGAGTGAGTCATACTCTGTGGTAGTTGTCCATAAAAATATAAAAAGAGGACAGCCATAAGCCATCCTCTCATTACACGCCTTGAAATTTCCGCGGATTTTAAGTAGGGCCCAAACTCACCCCTAAGTCTAGGCCCAGTATAAAAAATCATCTCGAAGGGAATACTTTCATCTCCTTCGTAATAAAATTAGGGTGCAGGTTTCTCGGGGAAAGCATTGATGATGTCATACAGTTTGCATCTTACCAGATTATTCTGAGACACATGATCTACTTCCCCAGCCTTTAACGAAATATCAAATCTCCAACGCTTTTCACCTACGCTTTCGATTTTGTATTCCGCAGTTGTCTCATCAAGTGCCTCAATGTAATCATCTTTTTCTGCCTCATCAGTTACTGTAAAACTATATGCTACCATTTCGTCTTTCTCCTCTTTTTCCTCTTTAACAGTTGTTGTCTTATCTTTTCGGTCCATCACCATTTTTGTGCCAAGGACCCCTGCAGCTAATCCAATAACACCTATACCGATTGCTGCCACAATAAATCTAGTATTCATTCCATTGTCCCCCTATGGATTGTAAATATCAATTGCCTCTACGCCTGTTCTTTACTGTATTCAGTGAATTACCTGCTGAATCAACCATATACAAGTTCATCCATGGTAATGTTTCATACCTCAAGGTCGCAGTCTGTTTTCCTGAATCCCAATAAACAGAAAAATCAATCCACGGGAGATTGTCGTAATTTACTGCTGCGCCGTCTTTAAATGGCTCTGACAAGATCGATTTGTCCCATCCATGTTCTTTCAATTGTTCCGGTGGATTCGGATAACCAGCCATGCATAAGAAATCGTATATGGAAACATCACCTTCTAAATATAAAAGGCGATTTGCCTCCATTTGTGCTTTATACACCGTTTCTTCAGTGGCATCCCATTCGACAGTTTGGCCAATTTCATCTGTCGAATCAAGATCAATCCAATGAATCTCCTCATGCCAAGTTGGATTTCCTTCCGAATCTGTACCATGAATAGGTTGCTTTTCGAGCTCCTCAAGCTTTTCAAATTCTTCTTCGGGAAGGTTTTGATATACCACATTCTTAAATCGACTGTATGCCGACGCAGCAGCAGCTCCTGCTCCAGCTAATGCGGTAATCTGTTTTGTAGCACTTCTACTACCAACAATCGTCGCAGCGATTCCTGCAGCAGCAAGAGCAATACCAGGTGCATAATACGCCCAGGTTTCCTTTACTTGCTCTTTCGTAGAAAGCTCAACATCTTCAACTTCATTGCAAATATCATCTTCTTTTTTCGTAATAAGACGATCAAGTTGAATGTCATTAATTTTCTTTCTAGCTTTCCTATCACCAACAACCATAGCAACTGGTGCAGCTACTGCAGTTACGCACGCAACGACTCCACAAATGAGCCTTACGTTTACCTTCATTGATTACACTCTCCTTTCTTTAATGTAATGCAAACAACAAATATAAAAGGACAGCTACATACCATCCTTTCATTACACGCCTTGATTATTCCGCGGATTTTAATTCACCACTATTACGTTTGATCAAGCACCATCCATCAATGAATCTCGGATCTATAATGCCTTTACCAGATATAAAGAACATACGTGCATTTGTTTTAGGATCTCGCATGCACCATTCTTCTTTCAATTGAACAACACTTGTTTCTGCTTTAATTCTTCGAGTATTGACCACTACCGCCACAACGTATGTGTAGTCCACTAATACTGGATGAGTCTCGGTATTTAAATAACGTAAAACAATAACGTCATCGAAATTTGGATATGCTACATCAAACGGTGTAAATATCATTTCTTCCATTGCTACATATCCTCTCCATCTCTGTTGCAGTCATCTTGTAATGCGGTATAATCATTATCGCTCAACACCATATTCTCAGTTCCACAACCTGGGCAAGTGTCATATGCTACTCGCCCAAATATAATGTCAGACGATTTGATTACCTTCCCGCACTTGCTGCATTTAAGTCCAATGCGAGGTCCTCCGTTGTCATAAAGAATCCATTTAACTCTTTCTTTTCCCATTTCTAGCCTCCCAATATTTCCTATAGAATGATTTGTTACTATGCACTTTTAACCCAGAAATTCCGATCCACCATCCCCAATCTTTTTCTAATTTGTGAAAAGAGTGGTCAATTTCTTGGTCGTTGCTAGCATCCTGTGTTTGGTCTTGCATCATGAACGTTATTCCTCTGTATCTAATCCCAACAGGTTAGTCAACGAATTGGATTCTATGGGATTGATTATTACGGAATCATCTCCACGCATAAAATCCATTAATGTAAAAGGCTTCATGTTTAATGACTCACAAATATAATTTACGGCATATAGTTCTGAATGCTTATCGAAAATCTCTTCCTGTAATACTTTACGAAGGCGAGTAAATTTCGAATTAGATACTACTTCTTTTACCTCAATCATTTATTCTCCTCTCTTCTTTCTAACACAGCGTTGCACATGATCTCAATCGCCAAGCCATTATAGTGTTTGAATACAGCTGTTTTCTTTAACGCACTGTTTGGTCGATAAATATCAATAAGACACTTTACAATTTCTGCTTCTAATTTCTCTTCAATTGTCATCAGCTTTTACCTCTCTCATTCACCAGCGCTTGGAACACACATGGCTAGGACCAATTCGAAGGCTTGTTGCTTCGAGAACCCAGCTTCTATATATGCAGTATACATACTAAACGTTTCTTCTGCTATGCTTTTGTACAGGTTTTTTGCATTTTCTTTTTCTGGATCAGGATAGTACTTGAAAAGTATTTCTCTAGCATCTTCCTTATCATTGTTTCCCATGGTGTTCTTCCCTCTTCTTGTCCATTTGCTTTTTCAACTCGTCAAATATCTGTTTGTTCTGTTTTTTAGCCATTTCATCACTGAATGCTCGTATACACTCAGCGATAACGCTTATTAAAAACCAACTCAATAAAACGAGACCACTTATTAATATTATCCATTTCATTTACAGATTTACCCGCCCTTACCCGATACAATTACATACTTTAGGTTTTTGTGTTAAACTTTTTGATAGAAAATTCTTGTTGCTGCTTGCAATTACACTTTAAGGAGTTATTTTACTTCATTATGGAACAGTTTATTTGTACGCAATTGTATCACAACCAAATAGTCTATTTGTTTTTCATGTTACTTATTACTAATTCTAAAATATTAATGCGTTCTTCTAAGGTCACTATCTTTGCCTTAAGCTTTTGGATTTCTTCCGACGCCTCCACAATAGCACCATCACGATCCTTATCTCGTTTGGTTTTAAACCTGAATGCAAATATAATGAGAACACAAATGATAGATTCTATAATAAGTTCAATCATTTTTAACTTCTCCCCTTGAATCCGATCCTAATTACTCCTTAGTTTTATTATCGGCTGCGGTTTTACACAAAGCATTGAACGCTTCAATAACTTTATTAAACCGATTGATCGTTTCTCTACGACCAACGTCTCTTCCAAGCTGAAAACTCAGTAACGCAATTAGAATCGTAATCCAGAACTGTGCGTTTGTTAACATATTAACAATCATAAATATAAATTGATCCTCCTATGCTTCAACACGACGATTCCAACGAGATACCGCGTCTTCAAGTCGTGCAGACATTGAAGCTACTGAACAACAATTTACATTTGGGCACATGATTTGCCACGTATAACCAGTATTCTGTACCTTGGCCACACTATTGCAGAACGGGCACTTTTTAATCGTGTTGATTATTTCCTCTCGCTTCACAACTTCCTTATCCTGAAAGATTACATTTTGCATTTTCATTTACCCCCATAATGTGTCAAAAAGTATTATCTTCTTGTAAGCATGACCCATACGAACTCTTTATATGCATCTAAGAAGTTTGTGATTGTTGTTTCAGCATCCGTTACTGTATCTGCCGGGTATTCTGTGGTGAAAGTATAACGATGCTTCCAGTTAGAGATCTTGAACTCTACGACCGGCTCTTCAACTGCGGACTTGTACATAACCGCATAAGTTGCATCCCCATATAATCTCTTGTTCAGCCCATCAACAACTGCATCACAAACCTTCTTCAATTCTTCATTCATCTTTTGTTTCCCTCCAAATATCATTCGTTAATTTTTTCTAAATCAATCACCATCTGGTACCGCTATAGAATTTGCATTAATGATCTTACAAATATCATCAAACGATACCATTACTGGCTGACCGTCTCTTATAAAGAACAATTTGTTGTATAAATCGTTCTTTAATTCCTCTACATCAGGGATAATAATGGACTGATGATTCTTTGCTCTAATCTCAGCCATTACGTCATCCCAACGTTTCATAGATTGTTGCATTAGTCAGAATCCTCCTGCCAAATATAAAGATCTTCATAATCGACACCTTTTTCTAAAGCTTCTTGATGACTATTACAGAACATATCGATGATGTTACCATGAATGGCGCCACCTCGATCTTCCACTACGTACTCATGCCCACCTATCATGACACGAGTACCAAGAGGTAAATCAGCAGCAATTGTACGTCCAGCAGTTGCATATGTGCCGCTCGCCGTAATACCGTTTGAATTACCACAACAGTATTCACAAGGACAATAGTAAGTAATCTTATAAGTTCCAAGATTTACCCATTCGCCACTTGCATCTCCACTTTCATCAGATCCTTCATTCTCACTATTAAGTTTCGCTCCCTCTTTCGTTTCTGCTTTCTCTTCCGCTTTAGCCTCTGCAATATCAATCTGTTTCATAACAGACTCGCAAAGTGCCAATGAGACACCGCCACATGTTTTTTCGATTTCATAACTCTCTACTACAGCATCTCCAGAAGAGGTGTTTGCTTCTACTACCATTGGTTGCACTAAAGATAAAACCAACACCAGCAAAAGACTTATCCTTTGTTTCATTGGTTAATAATACCTCCGATTCATACTTTCGTCTTTCTGGGTTCCATATTCATTTTTTAAGTCACAATCATTGCAAATAATAAGAAAACAAATATCAATAGCACAACGAAACTACCACACACAACCCTTACCTTCCAGACAAAGCCTGTGATGAACATCAATAAAACGAGTAATGCAATAATTGCTCCTAATGCTAACATTAGTATAATCATTTTCTTCCACGCTCCTTTCTCATCGTTGCGCAACTAGACATTGTCAAAATATAAATAAAGAAGAGGAGGATCTAAAGTGTATTCAGACCCTCCAAACCCTTGTGCCACATGCTAAAATATCATTTAGCAATCTATGCACCCCAGGTGTATCTTCTTCATTAAAATACTGGTATTTTACACGTTACTAATTTCCTCTTCTGAGGTTGGCGACTGGTTACTGAATGTAACCTCCTGCTCATTCGATTTCAGCAAATGAAATACCTCAGCAAATCCAGCACGAGGATTCTCATCAAATAACTCAGCGAGTGCCTTCGTAAACGTGTCCGTAAATACAATCTTTACTTTTTGTTCCATTGTTCGACCTCCTGAAATATCAACCGAGGTCATACTTCTCAAGAAGCGGGTCTACATTAATGGTCGCGATCAGAGTCTTCACGTAACCCTTAACACCTGTCGCTCCTGATGCATTCTCCCAGTTGTAAGGTGTAATTGTAATATCAGCCTTAACGATATCAGCATCATCAAGCATACCGATCGTTGACTCATCAAGTGCTGTCTTCACCTGATTACCTGAGCTGATCGTATACACGGTCGGACGAGAGTTGTTGTAAGATACCTTTACGTTGATGGAGTGGCCAATGATCTCACCTGTATCACGGTCTGTAGACTCCTTAACGTTCCAGCCATCTTCAATCATCTGCGGAACAATATCTTCCGGAATTGTAAGGTTGAAATTCCTGTTACCTTCCGCATTGTACTTGTCACCGATACCTGAGAAATTTCTGAAGAATATCTCTCTTCCCGGTACATCCTCTAATGTCAATGTTCCTACTACTCTACCATTGTCATCTTTTGAAAACATTTTTTCTTCCTCCTTAGTTTTCTTCTTAGATTACTTATTGGAAACAAAAGAGAAGGAACTTAAATATCCGTTCCTCCTCATTATACTGTTTGTTTTTTACGCGCCTTAAAAGGGCATCGTATCACCAGTTATGTTGTCTGGTATAGACATGAAGTCTGTCGAAGATGAAGGGGCATCGTCACAAAAAGCATAATAGTCACCATATGTGCTAATTGCTCTTGCAGCACCTTCAACAAGGCCGTCATAATACGAACGGTCTATTGCATCTATCATATCTCGTTCTTTTACATCTTCTGCTTCAAGCCATCTATATCCTTTTGTACCGGTCACAGCGTCGGCCTTTCCATTTTTAATGCGCACCATTAGACCGCCGCCGAATCCATCCTTTATTGGGCAGAATAGACCGACCCTACCTACAAAATGATAATCGTGACCTTTCGCTGATTCTTGTTTAAGTTCATCATCAGACCAGGACTCCAAATCGCGAATGTGTTTAATATCTTTTGCATTAGACGAACGTGCCTTTAACTCTGCATCATACGCAGTTACATCTGGCAATTCTTCGTTCATATCCAATGCGATATACGTTCCACTGCTGACTGATCTTGTTTCACACATGTCCGAAAATTCGATTGGCTCTTTGGAGAATAGAGTTTTAAACACATAAGGAACCGCAAACTGAGTACCAGTAGCTGTCCACTTTCCTCTTTCTTTTTCCTCCGGATGCCTTTGATCGTACTTCGCAATATAAACGGCTTTATTCACAAGACATAATTTCTCATAAATCGACTCCGTCTCCATTACGTAACCATAACAATCACCGAATTTTCGAATGAAGTCAACAGCATTCTGATCACAATCAGCAATCTTAACACTATCGGTTTTGCAGTGGATTACAGTGTAGCCAAGTTCCTGAAGACAATACTTCAAATCGATCATGAACAATGCGCCACGCTTTGCAACAATATTGTCGACATTACGTTTATCTCTAAACGGATTATCGAACTTCGCATCGGTAAGACCATAACAAGCATTTTGTGCTATTTTCAGAGCCCCAGATAACTTCTTAGCCTCTGTAACATTGCCCAAATACTTTTCCAGTTTACCGTCGAACGATTTTGCGGCCTTGTCGAATTCGCCGTGTTTGATATAGCCTCTTGTACGAACCAGATCGAAATATCTTTCTGTGTATTCTGTACCGAACAAGTTCTCAGCATAGATAGAATGCGGATGATGACCACTTGAGTCTTCGCAATCTACATTATACCACATACCAGGTTCGAAATATACATAGCCGCCTTCTCCAACGGTTTCTCCACGATACGTTGATGCACCGTTTTGGAAGACATACCCAGGCCACCAAGGTTTACCTTTCGGCTTATCCTTCCGTTTACCCAGTGCGTAATCTCTTGCATCTTCCCATGTCCAATCAGCCGGATCACCTAAGAAACGATAATTGAACGCATCCTGTGGTGTTTTATTGTCACCAAATATAATTTTTGTTGTAAGCTTGTTCGTCGTTTCATTCGGTGTCATACCTGCAATGTCTGCGAGTATTTGATGAGCGATAAACTCGTTCTGTGTCGCATTCCATACCGCCTCAGTTGCTATTACATCGTTATCGCAATAAGCCGCAACCTCTTCCCATAAGTGTTCTGGTACAGGCTGATCCCATGGTAAATTCAACTCTTTATGATGTATGCCAAGTTCAATTTCCCATTTCTTAAGTCCCTTATCTTTCTTATTGTAATAACTGTAAATATCCGCGTATGATAAACGATACGCCTCTACAAAACGAGCGGAAACATTTGAACCACGTGGAGTGTTGATAATCTTCTGACTTAAATTGTAAAGCTGTATGTTCGAATAGCCCATCATAGCACCATACAATATATGGTTATCATAATCACGATTGTTGAATCCAACCAAACGATAATTCATGATAAAGTTTTCAACCTCAGCTGCAGATGGATTGATCATTCGAATCACCGGTTTATCAGCACCGAGCAATTTCCAGCAAATTATAAATAAGTTCGGAAACACCTCCACATCGTATATTGCGATTGGTTTCTCATTACCAGCGTTTGCTGTCTCATCTTCACGCTCTCGTTTGATACGATCTTCAGATATAAATTTCATCTTATTAACAAGCTTTAAGCAAGTTTCAGATTGATTCGTACTATTGATTGCGAAATTTTGAACACGTGGTCGCATGTCACTTACATCGTAACTAATACCGGCTGCATAGCAACGATCAAGCTCGTGTAATATAAAGTCTATCTCCGGTTTCGTTGCGCCATGATGTTCTTTTCTCAAACACTTATTAATGAATGAACGGATTGATCTTTCATTCTTAAGAACTTCATAGTCCACCATGTCTTTGTTGGCCCCTTTCTGTTTTTGTGGAAGCCCGCTATTAATAGTGGCAATCGGTAAGTCATTACACAAGGTTAAACGTCTTCTGATGCTAAATTTACCAACTGGAACTTTTACCTCAACACTGTCGTTGATTCGCCTCTCTAAATTCTTAACGTTACCGTCATAAATATAATAAAGATGCACACCAGCACCAGATTTACTAAACTCTGCGTAAGTTTTCGGCCACTTAGCAGCTTCCTTCAAATTTCTCTCCCGGTCTTTTTCTCCCTCCTTATTTTTATAATCAAAGTCAATTGTGACTAAGTTTTCAAAACCTGGAATAGGCAATACGTAATGCAATTTTGTCGTATCCAAGTCCTTTAATTTCGTAGTAACTATGTCCCAGGGATCGCCTGGTTTTAATGATTCGCCTACGCCATACTGCGCTGGCTGATTTGCCAGTAATGCATCAAGAAGACTCTCTCTGCAATCCAGTACAAGCATATCGTCTTCTACACTTGGTGAGCTTGTCTCGATAACCGACGAAGCTGGTTGCAATGGTACACTGAATACTGTATACAAATGGTTTGCTATGGCACCGGATCCATCTGGAAGTTTTCCTCGAACCTCATAGTTCTTAAAATATCCTTCCAGTTCATTACGAAACTCTCTCAAACTCATTCGTTTCGTGATGCCAGCAGACTCTACAAATTGTTTATACAGTTCCCAAGCTTGACGTCCAGTTGTATAATCTTGCTCCTTGAACAAATCATAATTTTCCATAATGTATGCATAGAAATCGTTCGACTTCGCAATCATTTTCAATGGAATATAATTATTGTAACGATCGGGATCAGATTCAAATACCTCTTTACAATGCCAAGCAATCGCTCCAAGTTCAAATGGTATCTGCTTCAGTAATGTTGTATACCGTCTATAAGGTATCGTGTTATTACTCGGACAAATATCAATAAGTCTTCTTTTGATACCAGACTTCGTACTAGAGATTTTTACCTCAGTGTTTGTACCCATAAATAGTGTACAATTAAAACGCATCTCATAAATTGACTTATGTTTTTCGTTCATATTCAATTTTTCATGAGATATCAAGGAGTTCAATCTCGTGTTATCTTCGATCCTACTTAAATCACCATCCTGCTGAATCGCAACAAGTGGGTTTGATCTAAACGGTTCAAGACTGAATTGTGCGTTTGACATTCCAAGTTCTTTTGCGCCAAATGTAGCTGTATAACCTGCGAACATTTGATCAATGATGTCCATAATCGTACTTTTACCAGTACCTGGAGCACCATAAAATACATAAAATTTCTGTATTGTTTTTGATGCCCCAGTTATAATGGACCCTATTGCATATTCAATCTTCTGACGTTCTTCAGGATCGTATAGGGTTCCGACGAGTTCATCCCATGCGTCATATGGGCCTTCTGATAACGGATACGGTAACGAATGCGAAGAATAGTTATCTCTACCTTTTTCACTGTTCTGAAATATCAATGTTTCGTCGAGTGCGGTATAATTGTCCGGCATAGATTTTTGACAATATTTATGCCATCGTTCAATCATTCCACTGTTTCCATCCCACACATATTTAACCTGAGTAGATGGCGGAATTGTTGACTTGTTTTCTTCTATATACTTCTTGATCTCGTTATCAATTAACTGAATAGCACGGAACTCATTGGTGCACCAAGTGCTATTTTTTTCGTCCCATATAGCATAGAAATCACCACCACGAATCATTAAATCTTTTGTTTCTTTTACTAAAAATCTTGGCGCTATTTCCGCACCCTTCGATTTCAATTCTAAAGAAACATCCATAAAATCTAACGACATGCTGCATTTCCCCTATCGCTACTCGTTGATCTTTACCTCAACGTCGTTCATCTCTTCAATTTCTGCCTCTAATAATGCGATTTCTTCTTCAAGCTTTTCGATCTTAGCATCAATCTTTGATACCTTTTTGCTAGTATCATTAATCCAAGCAAAACCTACGCCAGCAATAGCTGTAACCAAAAGCAAACCTCTACGTAAACTCTTGATCTCTTTTGCCTGATTTTTGATCCTATGATCCAAAATATCAAGTGCTACGCCGCTAAGTGCAGAATAAAGTTCAACCTTTTCATCCAGTTGTTCGACAGCACGTTCGCTAATTTCGTTTTTGTTTTCTTTGTTATTCATTTTTAAAAATCCTCCGGTTTAAGACCACCAGTAATATCGAAGAAGCCTTGTTCACGCAATTCCTCTTCAAAATGCCAGTTCATCTGCATCCAAATATCAACACGACGTAAATCAGTTCTTGGATTCTTTACGTAGAATAGGCCACCTTTGCCTTTTGCTGTATACGTTCGATTCAACATTCTTGTGATAGCTCTAGATACCTTCCGGTTATCGTAACGCTCATCAATTTGATCCGATAGACCAAGATTCATAATCATTTCCCAGAACCACTGTGACGTTCTATCACCGTATTCGTCCATTCCCATTACGTCTTTTTCGCAACGTATAGCAAGAGCAACCATCATTTCCAATACACTGCATTCGCCGATATCTGGATAAGTTCTTGTTGCTTTTTCATTTACATAACGAGTTCTTAAGTCGATTCCATCAACAGCTCTATTATCATCTAGTGTTACTGACCAATAAAAGTCCCGTTCATGCAAATATCCGAGCAATTCCCTGTACGAGCCACTATTCCCACGATTTGCATAAACGAATCGCAGAAGCCAACGAAAATAATCATAATTAAGTTGTACTCTGCTCATTCGCTATATGGTCACGGAACGTTTCGTTCGTAGCATAAATCTCGTACTCCATGTTCCGCGCTTCATTTCGCACATGAACGGTATTGGTCTCGTACTTCCCAATGTTGTCCAGTGCATCAGGTCCAACCAAAGAAAGGAAAGTTCCTTCATCGATCGGAACGTCATCAATAGTTGCAATTACACCATCTTCGTATATGTATATGTTTTCATATCCCATATCGCCTGATTGTTCTGACTGAAACTCTTCCGGTGTGATAACGTAAATATCAATTGTGTTAGGGTCTAATTCCTGTTCTTCCTCATCAGCAGCATAATTCTCCCGTGCAATGATCTCGGCTACAAGCTTCTTAGCCATATCGCTAGATTTTTTCGTTACCTTTACCTTCTTGTTTAACTGCTCCATTGGAGTCTCTGTCTCAACATCTTCGGTATCTTCATCCAGATCGCGATACACAATCGTCTTGTGACGCTGCATAGCTGCTTTTGCATCTGAGATTTCTGCATCAGCACGCATCTGCTCTTCTTTGCGAATCTTGTCCTTTACTAAAAAGTAAGTTCCAACTGATCCAGCTGCCGCACCTACAACGAGACCGATTCCAAATATCAATCCTTTGCTCATGGTGTCACCTCCACTGCTTCTACATCATAAGTAACTTTTGTCGAATTTTCCCCCTGGGATTTTTTGCCCCAAGCGTTTTCAATAATCGTTCCATCGACATTGAAGTCCAAAGCGATTACTTTCTCATACCCAGGAAGCCCTTCATGTTCACAGGGCATCATCATGGTTGTCATTCCGAAATCGATGAAGTTGTCAGTTGCATCAATCTTATCATCGTCATAAATCCAACCAACATACTGGCCGATTTCTGTTGTTTCAAAGCCAAGATCACGCAATACCTGATTCAAGAATACATGACCCTCAAGCTTCAGCACATTATTCCAGTTTGCCTGTGCTGTTTTCAGCATGTTCAAATTGTAATAGAAGTCTGCATCATACCAATTCTCATTGGACGAATCAAATATCCGAGTATACGGAGACCTCATATTCTTGTTCTCAAGCACCTGAACAGGCACCTTCTTCTTTTTCTTCTTGCCGTCTTCGTCTGTGTATTCTTCTGTGATCTTCTCGGTTTTTGTTCCATAAAGATACTCTTTATCTTTCTCCTCACCAAGATCAGCAATCACACGCTGACGATACTCATTAAATGCAGCCGTTGTTAACGCCAAACTCTCACCTAAGGCAGCGGTCTTCTTTAACATCATTCTGTGTGAAAATATAATTGATCCAAGCGATGCAGTCATTAATACTGCGGGAATAGCGTATGACTTTGCAACCGTAAGTCCAGTTGATGCATATGCCTTAACCAATTCTTTCTTTGTATGATCCTCATCATTTCTGATTTCTGTGATCTCTGAAATGTGCGGAGTAATTTTCTCGTCGATCTTTCTAGTTGCACGGCATGCTAATACAGTAGCACTTACACAGCCGACCGAGCCAGCTACAACCATAATAGTTGGGCCGTTCTTCTTAAAGAACAATTTTGCAGCTCCCAACAACGCCTTTGCCTTCATGTTTATACCTCCTATAACTGCTGTGGTGCGGGCATCTTTAATAAATATCCGTCACCTCTTGCAATAATCTGCACCTCTGCAAGATTTTTCCAACCATAATCAAAGTCGTTATAGTTGTATGGTAACGTATTACCATCTTCATCTTTTACAGACTGATACAAATCTGCAACTGTCACCTGATTGAACCCATCGAGAATATCTTCAAGTGACATACGCACATCTTCAGCCATAGCACGAGACTGAAAAACCAAATCCTGATAACCTGAGTAAATCGGACTTGCCTGACGTGTTGCACGTCTAGTCTGTGTTGTAGCTCCAGATGTTGAAATACGATCATAACGTACACGAGTGTTACCACTTGTATAACGTACGTTACCACCTGATCGTGTTGATGTGCCGAAGAATAACATTGATAAAATATCAAGGATTCCCTGACCAATACTTGGCTTAATTACGTCTTGGATAACATACTGACGCAATTCATCTTTATCCTGTCCAAACCACTTTAATACTTTCGCTCCTGCGCCATCGGTTGCTTTCTTGGCAACTGCACCTTCGACCGGTACGATCTTGTGCTGCTTCTTTGTATCACTCTCTTTCTTTGCAATCGCTTTCGCCTTATGTGAATTGGAAGGATAGTTCTTAATCTCTGACATATCGTGTCTCCTTAAAAATATAAATAGACTCTTTTACAAAAAAAAAAGAAAAAAGGCAGAGAGCTTGTAATAAGCCCACTGCCCTAGGTGAGAGTCAAATTTCATTTTTACTTCAAGTTAGTTAATTACTTCTGCTTCTTCGTCTTCTGTGTTTCCTCGGAATCTTCCTCCGGTGCTGCTTCGGCTTCCAGATCCTCCAGCTTCTTCGCCTTCTTCTCTTCAAGCTTCTCGATCTCAGCTTTCTTGGCTTCAATCTGCGCTTCCAGACCCTTTACGCCTGCCTTCTTCAGCATCGATTTGCCCTTTGCAAACCATCCTGATGCAAAGCCAGTTGCGTAAGTTGCTGCTACCGCAAGACCGCCAATCACAATCTTACCGATCTGAGAATCTCTGTCTTCAGTCGTCTCCGCTGTTGAATCAACCTCAACAAATCCATTGTAAGTTTCCATTGTTTCATTTCTGTTGTCTTCCATAATTGTTTCCTCCTTTAAATATAAATGATTTAACTATCATTAAATACCTGGTAAAATTCGCGAATTTTAGCGCCAAATTTTACTGTATTCAGACTGTGGAGGATTCAAGAACGACAACACTAATGCCGGCTTATCCGTCTCTTTCTGAATTTTAGACGTAAATGCCTCTTCGATCAAACCTTCAGACACATTCCAGCCCATACCATCAGATGCATTACACGGAGCCAGTCCGATATCGTAATATAAATCGTCTAATGCGTAATAACCGTCGCCAGTTAACAGCTCATGGTTCGCATTATTGATGGCTTTTCTTACGCGATCAACATTGCAGTAGAAATATCTACCTGAGAATGTGTCGAAACAAAGAGATTCGCCTGATCCAATCACAACTGTGTTCTGATCTGTAATCGGTGTATCATTCATTACATTTTCAGCACGCTTGTCAGCAATTGCTGTCATTGTTTTCTCACCAACAACCTCTTTTGTAGCAGAATATAATTCGTTATAAGCCTTCGATGCTGCCTCGCATGATGTTGCAAGTGCTGTCATCTGTGCCGTAGCGATCTTCTGGCTACCAACCATAGCAGCAATAGAACCACCAAGCATTAACACGGTCGGTACATATGCTGGTGCAACGGCTTTGATCTCTTCCATCTTTGTTAACTTTTCACCTTTTTCCTGGCGAGCCTCAATTAAGTTACGTTCAGCTTTTGGTGTTGCCTTGATCGCAAGGCCAACCGCAGCAATACCAAAGCCAACAGATACTCCACCGAGGATTTTTGATCCATGTTTCGCCATGAACTTTGCGAATCCACTCATCTTACTCATTTACATTTGCCTCCTGTTCCTGAAGTTCAAGTAATCTTGCATCCACACGTGCATCTGTACGATCTTCAATGTCTTTGTACATTAAAATATCACTGAGGACATTGAAACCAGCAGCAATTACTGCGCCACCAATAATACCAAACCACTTTAGCATCTTGTAATTCTTCATAATCATTACACCTTTCTTTAAAAAAATAAAAGAAGAGAGCCCAAGATTTCTCCTGAGTCTCCTCCATACATTGTTACCATCATTCACATTATTTAGTTTTGTTTTTGCCAGTTACTTTGCGTATCACGAACGCTACAACTAGTATGAATACCAGTACTGGTAAGATCGCTATCACTAGCGAAAATGCCCATGTCAGTATTCCCACAATAAGCGCTATAATACTTGCAAATAATTCTACCATATCGTTTCCTCCTTAATAAATGATCTTATTCTGCATTAAAGAGGCTGATAATTACGCGATTATTTAACGTAACTTAATGGCACGGATTAAATATCCGGCAGAGCGCATCGTCATGTTGATCAGTACAACACATGCTCCGATCTCGAACGCATTCTCAACCAGAAACGCTCCAAATTTCTTTGTCTTTGCTCGTAACTTCTGTCTCTGTTCTTTGAAGTCCACAACTTTCTCTTCCATAATATTACCTTCCTTTCTCACAGTTGTGCAAAACAAAAAGAAGAGAAATCCAATTTACGCTATCACCTGTAAATATAATTCCTCTTCGTTCTACCTATCTCTTCATTACAGGCCTTGTTTTTTTCGCGGTTTAAACGACGTCTAATCTTAATGGATCTCTTACGGCCATCATTTCCCGTAAACTCTGATCCTGCCATTCGTACTGCTCATCAATATCAATAGGCCACGATGCACCATGGTAAATCATGATGTACTTACGCCCGTCATTCAATCGGTAATTAATTTCATCTGGCTTCTCCGGATCATTCCTTGTGATATGATCAAAATCTAACCAGAAATAATCGCCCATATCAACTTGCAATTGTTCAATAGACCATCCCATTGAATGGAATCGTTCTGGAATATTCTTGCATCCAGCATCAACCAAGAAATCTCCGAAGCAAGCATAACCATTTATAGCCAAAGCTTTATTTGCATTGTATTCAGCCTTCATGACTTTCTCTTTTGTTGACTCAAAATATAATTGAGCGATTTCGTCGTAGAACCACTGCGTTTCCTCATAGTCGTCGATGGATTCTTTCGGATTAACGATCTCCTGTTTTACCTTATCCTCAATCTCAAAGAATTTCTCAGGTCCAATTTCCTTTATAACCTTGTCTTTTAATTGAGAATATCCGCCGGCAAGTCCAGCCACAGATGCTCCTAATGCCATGATTTGCTTCTGATTAAGTTTGTGTGCAGCAATAATCGATGCGATTGTTGAACCGCCAACAAGAACCGTCGGTAGCCAATACTTCCAAGTGGTTTTCGCATAATCAATTGCTACCTCTTTTTTACTAGCGGGCAGTTCTTCCGTTTCATCCAGATCGATAACCTCTAATTCCGGTTCCACTTCTGATACATGCTTCTTTTTCTTCATAGCCTCAACCGCTTTTGTGTAGCTATACGCAGCACATGCTCCAGTACCGACTACACCAACGCATGCTAGAATTGTAAATACCAGTGCGCCTTTTTTCATTGTAATTAACCTCCTAAAAAATATAAAAGACGAAAGAGACTCAGTATTTCTACCGAATCCCATTCGTCTTGGTTTACCTCTTAAAACTGAACCAATTCCAAGGTTTTGTTTCCTTAGATTTCATCATGTCTCGACTCGTTGCCGATGAAATAATGTTACCATCTTCTTCGAATTCATAAGCTCTGTGCAAATTATACTGCTTGATGCCTATCGCTGCTAAGAACGTGCCTGCCGTCAAAGCCGCTTCACCAATCCATTTCCATTTGGACTGCTTCATCTTCTCATATTCCTGCTCAAGCTGTTCCCTCTCCATATTCAACTCGTTTATTTCGTGATCGATTTCGGCGATCTGTCTTTCACGATCCAATTGAAGTCGTTCTTTTTCAATACTTAACCTCTCTTCATCACGTTTCAGTTCCACCTCCTGACGCTCACGATCCAATTCAAGTCGCTCTCGTTCAAGATCCAACTTTGCCTGATCATGTTCAGAATCTGCAGCCATCTTTTCCTGGTTGTTACGCTCCTTTTCGAGTGTTGCCAACGCCTTAACCAACTCTAAGTCATCTTTCCCAGTAAATGGTTGCTTCATTGCTTGAATTCTGTAGTTTTGGACTACATCTTCCATTGTCACCTTGTCATCAAAATTGTCCATTTGTGTTCCTCCTTTTCTGTTCCAATTTTATGTTAGTGTACCATTAAAGTCTATGAGTTTTTCACGGTCTTGACTCGGAACGTAACCCATTTAATTTTTCCAGAATCGATAGCCTCTTTTGCTTCTTCAGAATCATAACTAATGTAATTCTCTGTACCATTGGTGATGATTTCGCCATAGGATTGGCGGTTCCATGTTCGAAATATAATGTTCCTTATTACAATACCACCACTAAGAAAACCAATAAGAAAACAAGCGATTAAATATAAATAGAATAACATCTCACACCTCCTTAATAAAAAAAAGAAAAGAGACCCAAACGTTTCCGTTCAAGTCTCCTTCCGGTCAAAAATTATTTATGCCTCATCTTCCTTAGTTAACTTTGTCTTCACTACAGCGATAATCCCAATAATAGCCGCTACTACAGCAGCCACTACTCCAACAATTGCTTTAGTTTTCATCATAGTTTTTTCCTCCTTATTGTATAAATAATCCTATCGTTATAGCCCTGGATAATTTCGCGTGTAAATGTGAAAAGAAAAAAAGAGATTCAATATTATTTATCTATCTCTCCATTAAAGGGCTTGATTTTTCCGCGTCTTACAAAATATAAAGAAAAGAGACCCAAACGATCTCGTTCAAGTCTCCTTCCATTAGGCGAGAATCATAATATAGTTCCTTATTTCTTGCCTTCGTCTCCGCTCTTTAAGATGATAATAACTCCAAGTGCCACTATCAAAATTCCTGCGTATAACATAAACTTTACCTCCTATAAGCGGACTCTCTACCTATAATAGTGGTGGTAATTTTCACGAAAAATATAAAAAGAAAAAAGGCTACAAATCATGTAACCTTTTTATGTCCTTTAGTTTAATTCTTTTGCTGTCGTAATAATTTCATCTTTACGATGATCTTTTAATTGTACCGGGCCATTGGTCTTGTTCTTCATAAACTCATATACGTTGTACTCGTATATTCCCTTCAATAAGCCAAACAATGCTAGTACAATTATAGTAATCATAAGAATAATCATAATAATACCTCCTTTAATTAAACTATCCATTCATTAAAGGAGATGTTTTTTACGCGACCTATAAAATATAAAAAGAAAAAGGCCCGGACTCTAACCGGGAGGGAGTTGGATTAGATCCATCTTTCATTAAGTAGTCCCCTCCTTTCAACTACTGCACCGTCATGCTGCCCTCTTTCCATTAAAGGCCTTGAAAATATCACGATCGCTTCTCGTATTTACACTTATCAGGATACTCCTGTTCGAATGCGTTCGTTAACAGCATCTTTGTCATATCGAAATCTTCATGCAACCCAGCATCATTAATGCATATTTGTTTCGACCTATGCGACTGTATTTCTTTGATTACATTATCTACGCCATCTCTAAATATCACATACTTACTACTCGGTACGTATTCGTGATAACGCTTGTTGAAATACGCATAGTAACTATACATATATTGGTTCACATTATCGCCATTACGAAATCTGGAATACGACTTAGTTATTGTATCATGACACTTTATGTATACATCACGAATATCATTCCGAGTCATTGGAAGTATGCTATGCGTTGGCTTAATGGGTCCATCTACTACCGTGTTAGTGCATTTTGCAACCATGTTTAAAGTTTTAAGCCACTGTCGATTAAACATGTTTCGCTGGTTCACTTCCCCTGGGTATTTGTTGAACTTTAAATTCGGTACACCATTTGTGAAGAAGTCATCCTGTGTGATCGTATTTGCGAAGAATGTGTCATCGTTCATATAGATTACTTTAGAATATAAATCAGGTATGCGTGCGAAGAATGACTCTATACCGCATGAATTGAAGCACGGTCTAAAGGAATCCGGTATAAATTGATCATGTGTGATAATACGAACGGTATCTCTATTCACCCAGTCAGGTACTTGCAAATCGTCATATACGATCAAACTAACTCTATCAACCCAAGGAGCCCATTTTTCAATACCTCTAAATAAATATAAAAGAGTGTCATATGATCTATAGCGTTCTCTTGTGTACGCATCTCCCGGATTCTTGCTGCATTTATTGAAGTCAACCTTCCAATTCGGTTTCGTATTATCAACATAGGTGATTAATATTTCTGTTTTACTATCGTCCTCCTGTTCGAATACATCACAAAGATCAGTTTTTACATACCCATTCGTTGTCTGTATCCATCTTGGAGTAGTACATACAACCTCTAAAATATCACCCTCCAGCAACGTTGTGATTACTTTATTATTAAGCGACGCACCAGCCCTTAAATTCACCAATGGTCTCGTTATTCTAACAAGTTTCATATGTATCTCCTATATTACTGATGATAATACTTCTTTAAAATCTCCGCTTTTGCCTGTTTTATCTTTTCATCCCTTCGGTTTTGGCAATAACTATGCTTCAAATCAGTCAGTTCCATAAGGTCGGCTACGAAACGCCAATCATCAGAATCCCATTTCGGTTCAACAGCTTTCGACGTTTGTGTTGCATACTGTCTCCATTGTACAACTGGACGATCGAAACGAACCACTGTTTGGCATACATCGCACTGTTTCAAATGCTGTACTACGTCCTCGTGCAATGTGTTTTCTGGAAAAAGCTGAAACAAATCAGTTTTTATGCATTTCGTCCATGGAGCTACTTTTGAGGATGCTGCTATCGTAGAAATATCAATTTCATTTTTAAGCATCTTTACCACGGTTCGATTCTCCTCTACATACAGTTTTCCATATGGTAAACGGATTAAATCCGGATAGTCATTCGCTTCAATCAATTCCTTTAAATCTTTGATTATGTCTTTATCTAAGAAAATATCATCATCGTCTAAGAATAGCGTATACTGTTCATTCGGACGAACGTAAAGCGTATTTAATTGATCTGCGGTCTTCATTGCGTAATTACGTACGCCACCATTGTATCGTCGTGTGGGGCAATTGATGTGTATTACGTCATCAGCAATGTAATAACGGCCATCATTTGCGTCATCATGTACGATATATAATTGGTAATCATCACACGTTTGCTTTAAGACTGAATTCATGGATTCGTCATAGTTTCGTCTGCCGTATGTTGGTATAATTACTCTAAAGAACTTTTTTTCCATAGGTTATAACCTCCCTTAAATATAAAAAGAAAGAGCCTTTGCGGCCCTCTCTACATCCAGGCAAATATTGCATATAAGCCCAATGCAGTTCCAAATAACACCAGTAGTGATGTCAATAAAAATTGCATTACCCATTTCATGTTGTTATTCACCTCCTATAAAATGGGTTGTGAATTTAACGAATTTTATTTGTCATCTGTAGAATTGCATAGATTACTAGCATCAAGACTAGTAATTTTACTGAACCCGAAATGTCGTTCCACAATTCCGTCATGCTTTAAAATACCTCCTTTAAAATATAAAAAGGAAAGGACCCCAATTTTACTCGGGGTCTTCCTTTAAGATCTTTATCATAGTTGCGCAAATTACCAAAAATGCTAGTCTTCCTACTACTAGTCCCATAGTCGTCGAAATTACCATTTTTGCTACCTCCTTTAATGTATAACTATCCATTCATTAAAGGGGTTGAAAATATCACGACAAAAAGAAAGAGCCTTTGCGACTCTCTCTGTAACAATTAGTTCTTTATTTGTTCCTGTAATTCTTTAACCTCTGCTTCCAGTCTTCTGATTTGTTCGTCCTGTACCATGCATACTGTGGTTAAACCCTGAATTGATTCCCAAGTATTCTGCATATACTCTTGCGTCAATCCAGCAAGTTCGCTTCTCTTCCCTGCACGATCCTGCATCAACTTCTCCAACTGTTCATAACTGTTCATAGTATTACCTCCTTTTAATTAAAAACTTTATTGTCATTAAAGAAGTTGCAAATATCACGAGAAAAAGAAAAAAAGAGAAGGATTTTATACCCTTAACGATATTTGTTTACAATTTCCATTACTGCATTCGCATCTTCCATATCATCGCATTCAACTACAAATGTGGCTAACTCCGTCTTAGGATCATATGTCAGACACGTATTGTGTCCACACCTATGAGCCTTAATATTCTTGTGGAGTTCACGCCCAACTTTATCATTAAATGTTACAAAATCTCCTACAAAAGTCAAAGTAATTGTATTAATCATATTAAATCCTTTCACCTTCTCTTCATTAAAAGCCTTGAAATTTTCGCGATTGGGTTTTTATCATAAATATCCGCTGAGGAGAAGATGATGACAAAAAAAAAGAAAGAGCCGAAGCCCTTTCCGAATCCAATAAATCTTATTTAGTTATTATCAAGCCACCACTTTATCGCAAATGGTATAGCCGTGATGAATGTAAATATCATCAATACATACGACCAAGCTCCAACCGTAATAATTGTATTACTTCCTTTCGGATACTTGATAATCCATTTGATGTTTCTAAACATTCTTTTAACGTCCTTACCGTTTATTTTGTTTTTGCTCATAATAATACCTCCTTTAAACTTTATTGTCATTAAAGGTGTTGCAAATATCGCGAGAAAATTAAAAGGAGATGTAAATATCATGGAGTCCATTAATACACAAACACCCCTTCCAAGATATGGAAGAGGTATCGTGTATTAGTGAATTTATAAGAAGTTATGATGCTTTTGTGTAAAGTACCCAAAATTCATAAGGAATATCTGTGCGAGCGGATGTATGCTGAGTTCTTATTTGAACATAACCATCAGTAACTGTTTCGCTCATCAGATTAAAAATAACATCAGATTTCTGACCAACAGTCGGATGATTAAAGCCAAATGGAAGTAGAGCGCCAGCCGGTCCACCCCAATAGCCGCCATAATTTATCGGGTATACCCTGTTTGTGGATAGCTGAAGATTTGTAATAAGAATTTCATTAGCAGTTGCCGTCATTGTACCCGTAAATCTCTGACCATAAACCCCATCCCCGAAATAATACTCAGTGCCAGCAGTCCAAGTATTCGGTTTGTTAATATCAACAGTCGCTAATGAACCTGCGACATCTGTGGTTTTGGTGTACTGGAATGTAAATACGCCGTAATTGTAGTCGTTAAGTGCCGCACTGGTTAAAGAAGTAGAGGCAACATATAATACGGAGTTCCAACTAATAAAAGCAAAAAGATCGAGTGAGGTTTCGGTCGGATAATGCGTATTGAATGTTGCCTTTCGAGGGGCGGATCCACCCAAATAATACCATCCTTCAAGGCTTATCACCGTATCCAAATTACTAATATCTTGTGATAATGAATATTCATAAAATCCATTACCACTTTTCATATCAGACTTATTGAGCTGCATGGTAATTTCATATAACGGCCTTCCATCAGTCCATACACCGACCAGATGTTCAGTTTCTGAGTATATACGTGCATTGGAAACGATATTTGATGTATCAGATACGATTTTAGCTTTAATACACCATAAAACTGAAGTATTTGTTGGGCGTGACATATAGTCAGTTAACATGCGATCGCCT
>Ga0326512_10000287_pt1 | contig 42826 bp, 53 predicted proteins | sample 1_2617_0518_D_FD_203652 | JGI IMG/M metagenome (GOLD analysis project Ga0326512, IMG submission 203652) | Bovine rumen microbial communities from UC Davis, California, United States - 1_2617_0518 | ecosystem: Host-associated > Mammals > Digestive system > Stomach > Rumen | place: USA...
TGAATATGGATGATGCTGCGGTTGCCGATCTCGCGATACTTATCGCCCAGCATGGCGAGTCCTCCAGACGTCGATCAGCCACGCTGCCGCCAAAACGGGAACAAACGCCCACGCCGCTGAGATCAGCACGATCTCACATGCTGCCTGCTCTGCGATGATGCTCATGCCGCCACCGCCTTTCTGCTGATTCTGCTGGCGCGGATCAGGCGTCCTGCCGCCTCGATGTGCAGCTTCTCCGCCCAGATGATGTTGACCGCCATCATGTAGCACTTGCGCGCCCGCATTCTCTCCGCGTCGTCCTTCGCCCGCCCCGCCAGGCGCAGCGTCTTGCCGTAGTGCAGCATCCGGTGCGCGTACTGCCGCCACCCGTCGGCGATCGCGCCGCCGTAGCTGATGATCTCCCTCGCCTTTGTCATGACTTATTCCTCCTTCAGCTTGTCGACCAGTGCAAGCAAACTCTGAGCCACGGAACGCGCATGGTCTGGCTGCATCGGATGGAACAGCTTCACAGGCGTGTCTTCCGACTTCAGCTCGACCACGATCCACTGCTTGTCGTTGGCCTTCATCGTTCCGATGCTGAAGGCCTGAGCCAGAACAGGCTTTTCCTCCTGCCCCGACTCCGCTTCCGGCTCCGGCGTTTCCGCCTGGCTGTCCTTCGACGCCGTACCTTCCGACAGCACGTCGACCAGCTTGCTCAGAGCGTCCAGTGCTTCCCCGATCGCCTGTTTGTATTTGTTCGTTCCGTTGTTCGTGCTCATTTGTACATAACCTCCATCAAGTCAATAATCGGCCACGCCAGCCAGGCCGCGCCGATAGCCACCACCGTTAATGCCGCCAGCAGCGGATTGCCCGCCGGAAGCGCCGCCATGTTCGCCGCGGTCAGAAACGCCAGCATCTTCATCTTCTATGACCTCCTCTTCCGATGCTGCAGGATCGCCGGCTGAATTGACCGATACGCCCACAGCTTGCGTCCGCCCCTGCCGATCGACGTCTCCCCGTCGGGGATCACACCGTCGTCGATCATCCGCCGCACCGTGCTGACCGACACGCCGATCAACCGCGCCACGTCTTTGATGCTCAAGTTCTTGTCACGCGGATCCTCGACGATCACCTCGTGCGTGCGCAGGTATCCGGCCAGCGTCGCACAGAGATCGCCGAGCGTCATCGTCTGCATCGCCTCGCTGAGAGGCGTGTCCATTGCCGTCATTTTTCTCCCCCTTCACCTACACCCAGCAGCTCGTTGGGCGTCACCTGCAGCGCCGCGGCGAGCTTGAGCAGGTTGTCGCCAGTTGGCAAGCTCAAGGCCCTCTCCCATCGAAAGATTGATAGCCTTGAACAGCCCACGCGACGTGCAAGTTCCTGCTGCGTCATGTGCTGCGCCGTTCGAATCCTTTCAAGGTTGTTCATGTCAAGCCTCCTTTGCTACAATGTTGTAGCACGTCATGATTGATATTATAGCTACATATTTGTAGCAGTCAAGCCCCCCAAATGTAACAACTTTGGTACTGGCATAATGGTAAAAAAATGTTACATTTGTAACAAGGGAGGGTGTTAACATGTTACCGAATAACTTGCGCGAAATGCGTGACCGTAAGGGTTTATCGCAACAACGTCTTGCCGATATTATTGGGGTAAACCGTGCGACAATTCGGCGATGGGAGACAGGAGAATCAAAAATCACGCTCGACATGGCTACAAAAATCGCCCACGCCCTCGGCGTCACCACCGACGAGCTCATGATGCCGCCGGCTGTGCAGTATGAAATCAACGAGCCGATCACTCTAGACAAAAAAGGCGACCTTCCCGCGAAGGAAGATCGCCTTGATGTGCCGGCCGACGCCGGCCGGGGCGGCACGCTGAAAGTGCCGGTGTTTGAGGATTTCGCCGGCGTCTGCGCCGGGCAGGGGACATTCAACTTTGAGGGATTCGCACATGACGAGCTGGAGATACCACTTTCAATGATCGGCGGCAGTTATTCAAAAGAGCCGGGGCGAGCGCCGTACATCATCCGCATCAGCGGCGATTCGATGGTCGAGGCGGATATACCCGACGGCGCGCAGGTGCTTGTCAACCCCATTCTGGAAGCCGACGACGGGGACACGATCATCGCCGAGTATTTCGACGACTGGATGATCAAATGGGTGTATTGGGACCGCAACGGCGGCGGCGAACTGCGCTCCGCGTCGACGAAATATCCCGTGCGCCGCTTCACGCGCGAGGACGTTCAGAACGGCAATTTCGTCTACAAAGGGAAGGTCTGCTGGGTATTGAACCCGCCGAAGAGGGGAGAATAAGCATGAACGATTCCGAAGACTTCGGCACATGGTGGAACAATGAACACAACGTCACATTGCCTCCCAAAAAGAACAGTAATACAAACAACGAAGAAGAGGAAATGGACGCGGACTTGTTAATCGCTGATGCGTGCTCTACGATCGTTAGCTATCGGAATTCGTATTACGATCAGCTAGGCGATGTTTATCAATCTGATTATTCGAAGAATTTCCTTCTGAAGAACGTCCTTGTCATGGATGCTGCAAGCAAGGCTTTAAAGGGTGCCCAAGACAACCTCAAATCGCTGCAGCGTTTTCATAACGATTTCCGTCTTCGTCTCAGCCGGGCTCAGGACGATATTGTCTGTATGATGAAGCGATGGTGGCAACTCTTCATGCAGGAAATTGAGCAGAATAAGCTCATCGCCAGCAGGCACCTCGCGAAGCACCAGACAGGCGCACCGTATTCATGGTTCTCTCAATACGCCGATCAGAAGCACGGGCAAAAACTCTGCAAAGAAGAAAACAATCTACTGAAAGAGATTGCCGTTGCGATTGATAAATACATCTTGTAAAAAGGGAAGACCAAAGATCAGGCCGTTGTAGGAAGAGAAAAGATGTTCGATGTGTTTTTTCTAGCAGGTGTTTTTATTACTGCGATATACGGTGCCCATTGGCTGCTCGAAAAATGGGGAATACGTGTAACAAGTAGATACACGGACCCAAGCGGAATCCTTGTGTTATTTCTTTTTCTCTTGATACTATTAGCTTTTGGCGTTGTTGGCGGGATCATCAGAAGCATTTTCAGCTGACGCTGCGTAACAAATCGACCAATTTGCGGAGGCCCGCAATATGGTCAATAAATTCAAGGAGGTTGTACTGGTATGAAGAAAGTTCTTTTTGCTGTGATGGTTGTGCTCGCTCTTTGTGCTGTGGCGCACGCGGACAATTATGTGAACGGGTACTACCGCAAAGACGGGACGTATGTGCAGGGGCATTACAAGACGCCTAGTGACAACTACTTCTATAACAACTATTCGTCACAAGGCAATTACAACCCCTACACCGGGAAGAAGGGGTACAAGAAGTCGCGTTCTCCTTATGGGTACTAGTGAGTAAAGAACAAAAAAACCCCCGTGCCGCTTCATGTTGAATAGCAGCACGGGGCTGAACGTATAAGGATGTGATAATATGAGAATATTGCCTAGAGAAGAATTTGAAAGTCTCACTGCATCTATTAAAAGCGAAGCTGCGGCACGCTTAGGAGTTGAACAAATTGATGAGTTCAATGCAGATCATCAAATTATGGTTAATCTTATAACATCTAAATATACTGCCCAGGCTTTTGGAACATCATTTAAGAAAAGGTGCTGTATCATTGCGGGCATCGCCATCACATTGATGCTTCTTTTTTTCTGGCTCTGCCCGTGGAGATATGAGATAATACGACTTATGGACTCAAACAATGGACGCGGGCGCGTTGTGTTTGTTGCCGATCGCCTGTTCAATACTGTTCGCGCCGTCGTGCATGATAAAGAAAAAGGGTCACGAGAACTGATACGTTACTCGTTCTGACAAACAAAAAAGCCCCGACCATTTTGCGGACATCCGCATTATGGCCGGGGCTTTTGATTTCTCAAATTTATTTAAAAAAGAATTGCCTGTTCTGCAGTGTTGCTATATAATTAACGTACGAATTGGGGCATGCGTCTGCGGATACATGCCTGGAGGTCATGGCGTGCCGTGGCCTCCTTTTTTATTCGACAAAAAAGCCCCGCGAACCTGTCGGAAAAATCGACAAGTTCGCGGGGCTGTTTACTTGTGTTTTTCTTGCGAGCAAATTGCGGGCAAGTTAAATTATCCAGTGTTTGCAAGGGCTAGCGCCCTATTTCTTTCTTGCGTTAATCTTGCCAGCAAGTTAAATCTGCGGCTTTTCCGGCTCCGCCGTACCGTCTCTCAGCGCGTCGAGGAAGTCGGCCCACCATTGCAGCATCTCCCGCCGCGTGTCCAGATACTGCGCGTAATTGTACACGGCGCGCACGCCGCCGGGCACATGCGCCAGCTGGCGCTCGATAGCGTCGGCCGGCCACTGGTATTCGTTCAGCAGCGTCGACGCCGCACTCCTCCATCCATGCGGCACCATCGGCGGCAGTTTGGCCTTCTGGCAGGCACGGCGCAGCGCCATCACTGGCGTCATGTCGGACATCGCTTCGCCGGTCTCGGGGCTCGGGAAGATCAGTCCGCTCTCCTTCGGCCGTGCGGCCTCGAGGATCGCCATCGTCTGATCACTGAGCGGCACGAGGTGGGGACGCTTCATCTTCATTCGCTCCGGCGGGATCCTCCACAGCCGCTCGGCAAAGTCGATCTCCTCCCACCGCGCACAGCGGGCCTCGGTCGGGCGCACGAAGGTGTACGCCTGGAACATGAGCAGGCGGTTCAGCCTGGGCGTGATGTTGTCGGCCATCGAGCGCAGGAGCGCGCCCAGCAGCTTTTTGTCCTGGATCGATGCACGGTGCTCGCTCTTCAAGGGGCGCATTGCCCCCGCCAGATCCTGACTCACATCGCGGCTGCACGTTCCGCCGGCGGCGATGCCGTAGCGGGCGATCTGGCCCCAGAGATTTTTCACGCGATGTGCCGTCTCGATCTTGCCCTGCGCTTCGATCTGCCGGCACAGGTCCAGCAGTTCTACGGGCGTCACTTCGCTCACGATGCGGTCGCCGAAGCGCGGCAGCAGGTACGTATCGAGCCGCTGCTGGATCAGGCGAACGGTACCTGGCGCAAAAGTACCGAGGACCTTCATCTTCATCCACTCGGCCGCCAGTTCGCGCAGCGTGACGCCCTCATCCTCGCCGCGCTGGTGCTTTTCGGCCAGCTCGTCGCGCACGCGCCGTGCGTCCTTCAATTTCATCCCTGGGTACCGCCCGAGCGTTTTCTTCCCTCGCCCGTCCCGCGGACGGTACACCCACGACTTCACGCCGCTGGGATGCACAGCCAGATAGAGGCAGTCGTAATCACAGACCAGATACGTTTTGTCTCTCGGTTTGAGGTCCTTCACGATCGTATCGGTCAGAGCCGTGCTGATTGCCTGTTCTTTCCCTACCTTCACCTTCATGGTACTTTTTGCCCCTTTTCAGGTACCGCGAAAGGTACCGCAGAAAATGATTTTTGGCAAAATATGACGCGCCATGAAGAAATAATAAAACGCCCAACCCCCGTTTGCAAGAGGTTGGGCGTTTATGAAACAATATGAAAAAATAAAATGGCTACCCCGCCTGGATCATAAAAGTTGTTATTAAACTCTCATAATACGAGGGATAATCGCAAGCGCAAACGAGTAGAAAAGTACCATAAAAGTACCGCGCCCTATCTGCCCACCAAGTTTTTTGTTCTGCAGTTAGCCGGCTGATATTTTAATTCTATCACGGGTTGTTCCGCTTGACGAGCCATCCCCCAGCAAATCCGGCAATGATACCATAGACAAGGCCTTGCGCCTTGCCTCGACGAACGCGACTACGCCACGCTTTGCGCTCTTCTGTGATCTCCCGCTGCAGTTCTGCAAGATCTCGCTTCATCTGCTGCGTTTGTGCAGCGATCTCGTCCCGCAATGCTTCCAAGGCCTGCTGGCGTACGTCTGCGACTTTTCGCGCTTCCGTCCACCCGGCCACCGTGTCGCGCATGGCCCCGTCCGTCAGATAATAGCCAGATGCGGGGGCCGTCCATCCGGCGCGGATCCGCAGGGCATCAATGCCGTTTTCTGTAGTCTGCGAGCAGGCCGGCAAGCAGGTCAGGCAGAGCATCGTCACTGGCAGCAGCCATCTTCTCAGTCGTCTCATTGCGGGCTTCCTCCTCTTTGTGCTTTGCCGCGTCGAAGATCGCATCGACCCGGCGCTCGTTCGTCTGCGTGTTCGTTTTAATGGCATCGATCGTTTTGCCAACGTCGGCATTGCCGTTATAGCCGCGGGCGTACCACCATGCCATCAGCGCGGCCAGCAGTACCGCCGCAGCGGCGATCAGCCAGGCGCGGTATGCCTTGATAAGTGTTTTGTAGTCAGTCATTTGTTACAGCTTCCTTATTAACCAACTCACAATAAGTCGTATAGAAAACAGAAATCCAGCCAACAATATCAAGCCCGTTGTCAACCTATCCATGTTCCATTCCCAGTCTATAAAACACCATTGCCATTCGGTGAGTTTTTCGATGTTGCATTGCCAATCGGTCATTTGTCCCATTTCCCTTCGTTGAGCCATTTCTGCACGCCGTCGAAGGCGGCCTGCAGCGTCTCCTGGATCTCCTGATAACAAATGTCAAGCAGCGGGCCGCCGACGTAGCCGCCCATCGCGATGATCACGGCGCTCAGCTCGCGGTTCACGTTCAGGGCGTCGAGCGTCCAGGCGATCAGCGCCCCCACACCACCGGCTGAGAACAGGCCGACAATGAAGCGGCGCGCGTTGAACGGCTCGCCCATGTGTTCACGGCTGGCGCGGATGATCTGGAAGCAGATCGCCAGCGCCGCCCCCGTGCCGCCTGTGACCATCAGGTCAATGACCGTTTTTTCGTTCAACTCTTCGCCGGGCATTGGCATCACTTCTTTTTCGTGCGCTTGTCCCAGACGGTCAGGCCAGGAACGTCGCGGCAGTCGATATGGACCCAGTTGTCATAAACGCCGAGGCCGTGGAGATCAGGTAGGACTCCGCAGCGGGACAGAGCTTTCAGCGCCTCGAAGATCGCCTCCGTCGACATGCCGTTGATGTAAAAGTCCATCGCCCGCCCGTACATGTGCTGTGAATTCGGTGATCCACCGGATGCGGCGTTATGATCGCGGCACCGGCAGACGCTTGTGGGGATCATCGGCCGGTCGCCGAGTGCCGAACGGATCTTCTCGGCCAGGCGTATCAACACGGGGTCTGTCCAATCCTTGCCGCAGTGCCTGCAGCAGCACTCGTCGAAGCTGAAGTGTTCGCTGTGCATTTTCGCCATTTTTACCACTCCTTTCATAGAGAAGCGGAGACCGCTGCAGGCCTCCGCTTTTGTGTTGCCCTACTTCATCTTGTCGTACTGCGCAAGGATTCTCTCGGCCAGCCTATTGCGTTCCAGCTGGATGCGGTCGATGCGCTCGCGTTTCTTCTCCGGCGACACGCCCTTCGCCTCGCGGATTCTGGCGATGTCCTTGTTCAGTTCGGACAGACGCTTGCCGGCCTTCTCGAACATCTTCGCGGCCTTGACGTCACGGCTCACCTCGCCGCGCTCGCCTTGTTTTGCTAGTGCCTTGAAACCGTTCTTTGCGGTCTCCGTCTTTTCACGAATGTCGTAGAACCGGTTAATTGACTCCGACGAACGGTACGGATCGACCGTGAAGCGGGAGATGACAGGACGCTCGGAGAACTTCCGCGCCTCGCCTTCGGGCTTGATGAACTGGTCGGGGATCTTCGAGATGTACTCACCGACGCCACCTGTGTATCCCTTGATCAGGTTGTCGATGATGATCGGCGAGACGCCCCACTCCTGTCCGAGGAACTTTGCCGTGCTGCTGATGCCCTTACTGAGACCTTTGGCCAGTTCGCTCGTGTCACGGCGATACTGCATTTCCGGCGGGAGTTTTTCGAGGCTCTGCGGGATCAGTTGCTCACCATAAAAGAAGGACTTATTACTCCACGTCTCCATCAGCGGGCCGAGGACGGTCGGCATGTACGAGGGGAAGACCGCTTCGGCGATACTCGTTCCGAGACCACGGAACGCCGCCGGATCCTTATCAGCGGCCTTGTCCAGAATCCGCTCGACCGCAGAACCGAACTGCCCCACAATGTCGGGCTTGGAGATCCGCACCCATGTGCCGCCCGGCGTCTTGAATACCCAATAGCGGTCCTTGATGCTCCGCGACAGCCGCTTGTACTCGTCATCGTCGTGTCCCATCGCCCACGATATGATGGACGGGATCATGACATAGAGCGCGGTCTTGGCCAAGAACTTCCCCGGATTCGCCGCTGCCGTTCTGGCAATCTTGCTCACGCCCTGGATCGCTGGATTGAAGAACGCCACATAGCGGTTGATGTTCTTCGCGACGGAGCCGCCCCGGCTGAAATCAAGATTGACCTCACGCGCCATGCGTGCCGCGTACCGCTTCGGGTATCCCTGCTTCACGAGTTTCTCGTACTCGGCGTACTTCGGCGCGACTTCGATCATCTCATTGATGCGACCGATGGAGTTATCCCATGCGCTTGTCACCTTAGAGAAGAGGGAATCATCACCGAGCGCCCGCTTGATGCTCTTGGCGATGGACTCGCGGCTGCTGTTCATGTCAAGCTCAGTGATGCCGGAATAGGCAAGGCCTGAATCAAGCGCCTCCGCGACTCTCTTTGCCGTCTCAGGATCCTTGCTCATCTGCATGGCAAGTCCCTTAACGGTGCGATAGAACGGGACGCCCCAGCCGGAGCCGGTCATTGTACTGAACATGCCGTCTCGCACGAAGTTCGTGATGATGAACGCGAAGTTCGCACGGGTCGCACCGAACTTGAGCCAGTTCGATGCCTTCATCGCGGCCTTGGCGATGAGGTGATTCGGAGCCGCCTCTTCCAGCGCGTTGATCGCATTGAGGATGTCCTTGTCGGCGGCGTAATATTTCTTCTTGCCGTCTTCCCAGACGTAGAAGGAATCCTTCCCGATCTCGTTCCCTTCGACGGGTTCGATGAGATCAGCGAAAACGCCCGGATCGGCCTTCACCGCATTAATGAACGTTTGCCCGACGCGGTTCTTCTCGGCGATCTTATGGTAGGTCAGAATGTTCTTGACCATGCTCTCGTAGGGGTCAGCGATCTCCATGAAGGCGTGTTCACTGCCGACGCCTTTCCTGCGCTTCACCTGATTGCTGAGATTGACAACCTTGTTGCCGCCTGCGCTGCCGGGGTTGCGGAGCGAACCGTCTTCATTGACACGGATGAAGGGGACGTAGTTCGGATACTTCTTTTTATACGCCTCGTACTGCTGTTCCGACCAGACGCCGGAATCGACCATCGTGCGGCGCACCATGTTTTCGTAGGCGTTAAGAATATCCTTGTACGCCTTTACGAGGTCAGGATGCTCCAACTCGAACCGCCTGATCACGTCTTCCGTCTGCTGACGGTTCGTCGCAATTCCAGGCTCCATGCCGTTGTTCCAGTAGTCAATCGCGCCCCGTGCCGTCATATAGGTGACGAGCTGATCATATGCCTCCGTGCCGAGCTTGCGGATCGGGGCCATGATCGCCTCGACGTCGGTCTTCGCCTTGCCGAGGAATCCGGGCGCAGTTCTTACCATATCATACGGAGCGTATTCGTCCTTCAACTGCCCGTTCTGGAGCATGTCGGTGCGTCCTGCGGCGACAGCCCTGTCGCGCATCACCTCTTGCAGGCGCTCGATGCGACGGAAGCGGTCGTCGAATTCCTCACGCCGCTTTTCCCACCATGCTTTCAGCACGCCGCCTAGCGGACCACGGGATTCTTTTTCATCGCCCTGCCGCAGTCCAGCGCGGACTTTTTCCTCCGGTGACATTTCCCAATATTCGCGTTCAACGTCAAAGATCGCGTTGATCTTTTGCTGGAGATCGGGATCGTCTGCCAGTGCTTCATCGAACAGTTCGCTGTACTTCGGCGCGAAGGACTCGGCAAGCTGGGGGACGATAGCGCGAAGTCGGAAAAACTCTGCGATGCCTTCCTTGCGAAGATACGCCGCGTCGGAGTTGGGAGGCGATGTGTTCTGTCCGAGCGCCTGGAGTTCGGTGTCGATCTCTGCACTCAGGTTGGCGTTGACTCTCTGCCGCAGCCGCAGTTGGTAATCGACAATGTGACCGATCTCGTGCGTCGCGGTGATCCAGTCCTGATTCCAACGAGTGCGGGCGACTCTGGTCGTCGGGTTCGTATAGCCGAGGACGTTCTTCGGGCCATTGACACCTTTGCGCCACGGCCTGATCTCGTTCAGTCGGGCGGCGATGTCGCGGATGGTGACACGCGACTTCTTGACGGATGCAGGTGTCGGCGTCGGTGTAGATGGCGTTCCCGTCGCGTAATCCATGCTGTAATCGCGTCCCTGCTGCGACTGGAACGCTGCGCCGCGCCCCTTCAGCGCCGGGCCGGTGATCTCGGCGTGGGTGTTGCGTGGGACTTTAGTTTGTGGTAGACTTTCCATATAGTCCACGTCGGGAGAAGATTGGGTCTCTCTCGTAAGGTCGTCAACCACTGGAATCTTGGCGACGCGTGGACTATTTTTCGTATCTTCGGTAATATCATTATGTTCAAACGAAGTAACAAGCCAGTTAATTTTGTTTCCAGTCCACTCTGATTTAATCACGATCTTATAATTACCATAAACAACGTCAAATTTATTATTTTCTTTTGTGCTCGGCGTTATTGTTCCGTTTTTCAATGCTTTCGGGATTATATCCACAGCGTCCATCCCATGTTTTGCAATGATATGGGCCAGCCCGTACCCGGGCTTATACTCATTCTGCGGATTTCCCGCTTCGCCATACACCAGAGAGACATAGCCAAAATTCGGAATATGGAAAGCATCACGAACCCAGCCGCTTTTTTCTTCTAACAGGAACTTGATAGCCTCTTTGCCTTTTATGTCAGAATACTCTCGTCCCCACTTAATCCGTTCCTGATATTCTCTCTGGTTTTTCAAAATCGCTTCATACTCGGCGCGCAGTCGTTCGGCTTTCAGAACGCTCTGATTTGCGTTTGCATTCCTTCGATACGTATCAAGCACGGGTTGCGGCATTTGAGCCTCGATTTTTTCGAGTTTTTGCTGCGCCTGTTCAACGGCACGGAGATTTTGGACATTTTGCGTTTCTTCCAGAGCTTGAACCGTTTTCGCAAAACGTTGAAACTGGGTATGGTATTTTTGAATCGGGATACCATCATGCTGCGTTTTGCGCATCCACTTATCAAATTCTTTCGGTGACATCCGCCCCGCTTCCTGCGGGGCGTTTTTTTGTGCCGAGGTGTCGCTGGCGGCTGTGGTGCTTTCGGTTTGCTGTGTAGTGCTTTCCTTGCCGAGAAGGCGATCGAACAGGGCGCGCACTTCCGGCGAAAGTTCCACGTCGAGGTTGGCAACATTTCTGTAGATGTCGATCAACCACTGCTTGAAGTGCTCGAACACTTCAGCGAGTTTGCTTGTCGGCGCCTCGCCTTCCATCAGGTAGCGCTCGAACGCGCGGGCGAATTTCTCGTGCTGTTCCGTGCCGATCTCGCTGGCGTTCTTGACGCCGAGCCAGTCCATCGCGACTTGTAAATCCTGCTTGAACACAGCGCCGGCGTCGGGATTCTGCCCGAGGTGAACGAGGTCGTCGAGCATCTTGTGGCCGACTTCATGGACGAACGTCGAGCGGTCTGAGTTGAACAGCGTGATCGTCGCGTCGCGTGTCGCCTCGCCAGTGTCCATGAACGAAATCTGGCCGCGGAGTCCGGAGTAGTCCTGCGGGGTGTTCTTGGCGTTTTCCTGATAGTAGCGTTCAAGCGTTGAAATGGCCTTGTCGTCGAACACAACAAAACAGCGGCCGTCTCTGTCGCTCTCATAAGTAATGCCTTTTACGCCGGCGTCGTTGAGCGCAAGCGAGGCCGCTTTCGGACTACCAAGCGCCTCGGCAAGCTGGTTATACATCTCGCGCCCCGTCATACCACCGGTGATCTGGACATTATTGTCCTTTGCAAGGCTGGCGACGGCGCGTTTCACTTCCAATGGCTGCTCTTTCAGGCTTTTTTGTTCGTCGAGCAGCACGTCATTCTCTGGGATATTGGCGCTGTATAGTTTCCCGCCGGACTTGACGTTAGGAAGGATTTCTTTCTTGAACCACTTCGCAGCGTCCTCGTCGAAATCTTCCCAGGGCATTGTTTCAGTGTCCAGTTCTGTCATGAAGCTCTCAAGCACTGCGAGTTTGTCGTACTCTTCGCTTCTTTCGAGCTTTCTGTACAGCTCGTTGATGTCTCGTCCGCGGTAGGTAAAGCCAGTGTCGGCCATTGAGCGATAATCAGTCGCCGTGGTCCGGTCCTTTGCGAAGTACAGCCCCCATCCGTGTGCCTGCGAGCCTTCGCCTTCTCCCATGTGGTCGAGGGTGAATTTGTCAAACTCAAACGGCGAGCCATGCCATGCGATTTGGTTGTAGATATTCCCCGACGAGTCGAATTTGCCGCGATTGTTGACGGACTTGATCTGATTGGGCGAGAACGCGACGTACAATCCGCGATCTTCTCCGACAATCCCGTCATACCCTTCTTTCTTGATAGCACGGTCAAGTTGCGCGATGTACTTGTCGCGGACGTCGGACGTGTAGTTGCCGGAATAAGACTCGAAGATTGGATGCCCAGAAAGTTTTTCATATCTGGATTCGTACTCTGCCAGCGAGATCGGGTTAGTCAAGCGCAGGTATACCGGCATGACCGTCGCTGTTTTCCCCTGTCCTCGTGCGACGGCGGCACTGGCCGCTGATTCTGCGCCGGTACGGTTGCTGGTGAAGTAGAACTTCCCTTTGCCTTGCCCGAGTCCCATCATTCGCCCGGTTTTATCCGTTGCCTTTGAATGTTTAAACTCGGTAATATCTGGCGTTCCAGTGCCGTGATACACAACAAGCGGCTCGCCGTTTTCGTCCACGACCTTTGAGGAGTTGTCAAGAGAAGTCTTGATTTTCGCCATGTCTTGCTTTATACTTGTAAGCACGGCGGGGTCGTTTCGGACGTAAAGCCCGGGGGCACTTTGTGCATCTAAGGCACCCGTCTTTTTTTTGTGCCATGAAGTGACAACAAAATTTTTGCGTTCCCCTTTCTCGATAGTTGCGATAACAGAAACACCATTGATTCTTTTGCGTATTTCTAATGCACGATTCCCCATTTTATCATCATATTCGGGAGAACGAAGAACTTCGTCATAGTTATTCACAATGTACGGGATGGTAGCGATGTCTTCTGGTGTCAGTGATAGCTGTCCTCGCTCCGTCTCTTTAAGGTTCCCGTGGTGATTTTTCAAGTGACGAATGGTGCTATCGGTAATGACGATGCTTTCAACGTCATGCCCGAGCAGTCGCCTTAATTCCGTTGACAGTCTTTCAGAAGGCGCAAATGCGTATTTGCCCTTGCTGTTGTTATCTGTCCACGCGTTGCGGGCCTGCTTTAAGAGCGCCGCACTTTCCCAGTCACCAAACCAGTTCTTAAATTCAGCTGTGCGTACTTGCCTCCATTGTGTCGGCGTCAGATTTGACAGCCGATCATTGGGGGCTTTTTTGTTCGCTCCAACGTCCTGCTCGTACACATTCTCGCCCTTCTGCGGCGCGATTCCCTGTTCGACTTTGAATCGCTCGTACTGATCGCGAACGGAGAGCGCCATGCCAGCTTTCCGCGCTTCGTTCGCGGTGCGGCCGAAGTACGCCGCGACGATCTGCGCCTCGGCTTTGGCCGATTGCTCGTCCCGGCCGGCGGCTTTCAGGTCGTCGACAAGCTGCTTCCGCACGGCCTGCACTTCTGCGGCGATCTGCTTGGCCGTCTGCACGGCGGGCGCGTTCCGGCTGAACAGCGTGCCTTGCGTGCCGCCATCGTCGCCGAAACCGAGCGTCCCCTGGCCGCCGAAGAATCCGCCGGTCGTGGGTGCGGGTTTGGGTGCGGGCTTTGGAGCAGGATTGGGATCGCGTAGCGGTGGAGAGGGAGAATCCGCGTCGTGGGTGATGGTGCTTTCGTCGGCGATGTCGGCTGTGTCATTGAAGGTCAGGCTGCGGCGTTCAGACATACTCTTCCCGAGGCGGTTTGCCGTGTTGCGCGCTTCGTTCTCTCCGCCGAGAGCCCAGTATTTAAAGTATGTGTCCGCGCGTTGAAGTCCGTACACATGCGCCGCTTCTGGTTCCATGCGGCGCGCTTCGGCCACAGTTTGTTCATCGAGATCAGAGTACACTTCTTTGAGTGTCTCTCTTGCCGCGGCGATTGCTTCATCCTGATCGCTGATTCTTTTTTGTGCTAGCTGTTTCTCCGCATCGCTCAAGCTGCTGTCGTTGGTGAGTGCGGCAGCATAATAAGCGCGCTTGATCTGGGCTTCGCCGAGTGCCCCCGTGCCAGATTTCCAGTCAAACATATTCTCGTGGAGATTTTTGTACAGCCAGTCGTCCAGTCTGGCAATTCGATCACCGTATTGTCGTTTGAACACCGCGTTACCTGCCGCATCATCACCGCCACTGGCAAAGCCTTCTTTCCCCTGCACCATGTGCTGCAATTCGTGCAGTAGCGTCTTTCTGCCGTTTATATTCAGCACACGAGTTTTCAGGTTGAGGCAGTTGGTGTTTATGACAATAACTCTTTCCCCGGTTGAAGAGAGTGAGCCGACATACCCGCCGATGTTTGGTCCCAGGTTTTTAAAGAAGAGGGGAATGTTCTTCAAGTCGGGATAGGCGTCAAAGAGCTGCTTGTCGTCGTATACGTCGCCGATTGTAAAGCGACTTTTCGTCACTGCGTCTGCGCCTGGAACGGGCGTGAAGGTTCCGTCGGGCAATTCGTACCGCCAGAGACCATCTTTCAGCCGCTGCCACCCCGTCGCCAGGAGGATCGTGCGCGCGTCCTTGCCCTCTTTTTCCATCTGCTCGGCGATCCAGTTGTTGTACATGCGGGAGGCTTTGTCCTCGTCGTATTTGAGGCCTTCTGTTGTGTCAAGCCGCAGTGCGCCTGCCTGCCCGATGTACATCATGTCTTTGTTGCCGAAGAGCGTGCCCTGCGTGCCTTCTCCACTCATAGCGCGATCCAGCGCCGAACGCAGGAGGTCCATCTTTGAGGGCGGCGTCACATCATCAAACAGGCTTTGCTCGTTCGGCCCGCCCAGGTGTTCGACGCTGTTGGCGTAATTCACGAGCGCGTCGCGGATCACTCCGATTTTCGCGGCGCGCTTGTTTTCGTCGAAGAATTTCAGCAGCATTTTCGTCTCGTCGCTGCGGTCGAGTTCGCTGAACGCGTTGAGCTGGTTGAGATGGTCTTCGACTTTCTGCCCGTTTGCGCGCAGTTCGGAAAGCCAGTTCGCCGCGTCGGCCAGGTCTTTCGACAGGTCGTATTCGCTGCGCAGGCGGCCGGCCTTCATTTCGGCGTTGATTCTCGCCAGCCGCGGCGCGGCTTGGATAAGCGCCGCGCTGACCGTCTTCACGTTGTCATCGTTTGTCTCGGTCATGCGGGCGGCGAGCTGTTCGTCTCCCGTAGCCGCAAAGACAAGCGCATTTCTTTCGCGCTGGATCAGTTGCGGCGTCGGTTCGCCGCGCTCATTGATGAGGTTGTTGTGTTCGTTCTGTGGGATCGTCGCCAGGAACGCCTTGTGAAAATCGCGCTGTCCGGCGGCGGTCTGCTGGAGGTCGGGATTGTACGTGGCGAGAATGTCGGCGGTCAGGTTCCCGGCGTCCATGCGTGCCTGTTCCGTCGCGCTCATGCCGGCGATGCTGCTGCGGTTGCTCGCGTTCGCGAAGGCGACTCGCTGTTCGGGCGTCATTTGTGTGTCGCGCACGCGCACGAGGACGGGGTTCTGCACGCCGGCGACTTGCGCCGGATCGAGGCCGAGGCGCGCGGCGTTGTCGAGAAGATACTGCCGATAGCCCTGCATTGTCTGAGCGCCCTCACGATAGCCGCGCATCAGCGCCAGGGTGCGGCCGTTGCCGGATTCGACGACGCCGTTCGCGTCGACGATGGGCGCGCCTTCGGATGTCAGGCGGCTGTCGGCCAGGCGCGCTGGGTCGAGGTTGCGCGTGATGTTCATCACGTTCGTCTGATTTGCCGTGCGCGTGCGGTCTCGCGGCTGGAGCTCGGCGGGGTAGGCCTGATTCACGCCGAAGTCGGCCGTATTCGAGGTGATGAGGGATTCCGCCGGAACGACGGCGTAGTGTGTCTCGATCTCGGTGTTCCCGTCGGGAGTGACGACGCGGGAGATATTCGCGGGCACGGCCGGCCGCTGTGCGGGAGCCTGCGGGCTTTGCGTCGGCTGCTGGCCGTTGATGCCGATGAGCGTTTTGATTGCGTCGCCGACGTCACTGCCGAGGACGAAATTTCCGTTCTCGTCTGTGCCGCCGCGCACGGACACGGGGACGCGGGTAACGTCGCCCGGAGTTTGAGCTGTCGGTTGCGCTGTCGGTTGCGCTGCCGGCTGCGGCGTCGTCGCGATCGCCTGGCCGACTTGCGCGGTGTTGCCCTGCGTCACTGTCTGCTGCGGCTTGCCGCTGGGCGTCGTTGGTGCTGTCGTCGGGATCACGCCGGGAAGGGGAAAGCCGGCCGTCGAGATCGTGCCCTGCGATGGGTTGGCAATGTCGCTCAGTCCCTGCGGGACGAGCTGCCCGGGGAGCGTGGCCGTCGTCGTAGTCGTGGGAGAGAATCCCTTGGAAATATCGACGCCCTCAAATCCTGTGCCGGTTGTGCTCGGCATGGGCGCGGCTGCCGTCGCCGTGCCGACGTTCTCTGTGGCGCCGGGCGCGGTGTAGACATGACCGGCCTGCGCGGCGTTGGCAAAGGCTTCCTGTACCTTCTGGACGTTCGCGATAGTCTGCTTTTCCTGCGGAGTCTGGGCGCGGTTCTGGCGAATGCTGCTGACTGCGCCGCCGACGCCTGCCATGAGCATACCCGATAGCGCGCCTGGCAGACCTTGCGTCCGCATGTATTCGGGAAGGTTTTTACCCTCTTCGAGCAATGCGCTCCCGTAACCAGACAGAGGCTGTCCGGCCGACTTTTCTGCGGCGTTCTGGAGCCATTCCTGATACGTCTCCTGCGCGCCTTCCTGCAAGCCCTCGCCGAGGACGGAACGCAAAAGACCGCTCGGGACAACTTTCCCCATGCCCTCGGCGACTCTCGGCGCAACCTTCGGTGCGAGCTTGCCAAACATACCGAAGATGTTCTCACTCGCGATGTCCAGCGGAGCCTCAGACCAGAACAAACGATTGGCCGCGTCTTTTGCTTCCTGATCGCTCATGCCCTGCGCGCGCAGTCTGCGATACAGTCCGCCGGCAGTGCCGGCCGCTTCGCTGCCGCCCATCAGAGTCGCCATTGCTGGCAGTCCGCCGAACGGCAGGCTCAGAGCAGCAGAAGACAGCATCATCGGTATGGACGACGCGCTGCCGCTCAACGTCTGATAGACGAGATTGTTCGGATCGCTGACTTTCGCCTGATATTCGCCGGCGGTCTTTTCGGTATTTCCGGCCTTGTCGTAGAACCAGTCGCCGGCGTTGTCTGCGACGTTGCCGACGGCGTTCATTCCGAGTTCGGAACCAATCGCCGCGTTGTACGCTTTGCCGATCCCGCGTGCGTAGTTGCCGAGGGAATTCAGGTAGAATCCGGCAGAATCAAGGGCGTTAGTGACGCCTCCCATGCCGCCGCCGGCGATCGCGTTTTTGAGATCATCGCCGGCCTGCGCCATCTTCTGGAATGTCTGCTCGCTCGGCGCGGCGTTGTAATCATTGTAAGGGTCCGTAGGGTCCTGATAATCCGCCGTGACCTGCTGTTTCAAATAGGCATAAGGCCCCTGCGTAAGGAACTGACGCGCGGCCTCGTCGATTTCTTTTTGAGAAAGAGGCATGTTTTTTCTCCTTCAAAAAAAGCCACGCTTTCGTGAAAAAGCGTGGCTCGTTTTAATAGTTCTGTATTCCTCGCATCAGCGCGGCTTCTGCTGTCTTGTAATCGGTGATTCCTGACTGTTTCATGAAGGCCTCGACCGCGCTGCGCGGGATGGCTCCTGTTCCCGCCGTCGGTGCACCGGTTGCGGCCGGCGCGGAAGGTGCGGGGATTCCTCCTGGCGCGCCGGCTCCGCTCAGTCCGAGAGCGTCATACGTCACGCGCTGCGGCGCGCTGCCTTGGACGGAAATACTGCCGGGCGTGTACGCCGGCGTTTTTGTTGCCGTGGCGGTTGCCGCTGAAGGCGCTGCTGTTTCAGCAAAGGGATTTACACCTTTCTGCTCTGTCCCAAAAGCGTCGGTGTATGTCAGGTCGCCTGTCCCCGTCCCGATTTGTGATTTAACAAATGGCCACGCCTGACCGTACAGTCTTCGCCCAGTAAGCTCTGCGTCAGATGCGGATTTTCCTGCGATGCGCGGGATGGCATCTGCGACCATCTTGTTGATATCTTTCCAACTAAGCCCCTTGGGCAATGCCATGCTCGTACCGCCGCCCGCCACTCGCATATTGGCAATCTGTCTCATGCGAGCGTCATTCATCCTTGCAATCGCCATCTGTGTACCACGGTTGAGCGCGTTCTCTCGGCCAGTGAACGCACGCTGCCGCTGATTCTCGGCTTCCGTGAACCAGCGATTGTATTCGGGATTAATGAAGTTGAGGTTACCGGTCGCGAGATTGTCCATGCCGTACATGTAGGCACGGTTGTTGTAGTTCCGGTTGCCCTCCTTGTCTTGCATACCGGGAAGCGCGCCGAGGATATTCTCCATCTGACGGCCTTTGTAGATTTGGTCGTCTACCTTCCAGCGCGGTCCCATCATGTAATCGGCCTGTTTCAGTGCCAGCTCCATGTTCTGTGGACTCATGACCATGCCGAGGCGGCGAATAAACTCTTCGCGGCTTGGCATTTGCGACTGGACGTAGTTGTTTGCGAGGTTGGCTTTGATGCTCGTGCCGAGCAGGCCGTCGTTCCCGTTCGGGAGGTATTCTTTCGGAACGGTGATCCCCTGCGTTTTCAGTGCCGCACCGAGAGCATCATTACCCGTCGCACTTTGCATCGAGGCGGGATTCGCGATCTGTCCAATGCCGCGAACCTCAGGCGCACTTTCGATGCTCATTGCAGCGGGCTGCTGTGCGCTCGTGGACTGTGCGCCGGTAGGCTGCCCGCCATATCCTTCCCACGCCTGCGCCCACTCTTTGTTGTAGCGGTTCTTTGTCCGAGCGGCAGCGTCGCGCTCGAACATACCTTTCATCAGGCCGGAAAGGCCTTCTTTCAGCGCCGTATTGGCAAGGTCTGCCCACCACGGTTTGTACTGAGGCTGGAAGTAGACCGCCATGTTACCACCTCACGCCGTTGCTGAAAACGCCGTTCCCCCAACCGTAGTTTCTCTTGTAATAGTCATCGAGCGTGTCGCCAGTATGCGCGCCGGCATAGAAATCAGATACGTCAGGTGCGTTGCTCATCGCCTGCTGCGCGACGTTCTGGCTGGCATTAGATAGCGCGAGGTTCGGCGCGGCGTTTTTCGCCAGGATCGCGCCGCCGCCGTTGAACGGATTCTTAAAGTTGCCTCCGAAGCCGTTCTTCATGCCGGTATTAAGATACCCGCTCGCGCCGCTGGTGAGCATATCTCCGACGCTCCCACCGCTCACCGCGCTCCCCAGCGCACCGCCGATTCCCGCACCGACGGGACCACCGAGCGCAGCGCCGCCGAGCTGGAGCAGGGACGGAAGGAACGAACTGAAAAGGCCGCCGCCGCCCTGTACATATTTAACTGCCATAGTCGATCACTCCTCACTTTCCTTGTTTGACGACCGTGTCATAGTCTTCCTTCGAGTCGTAACTTTTCCGAAGTCCCTGCCAATAGTTGTAGACAGGTTCATACTGAGCGAAGGCCGACTTCGCCAGCGTCTGCGGCATAGCGGCCATGTTCTGCATCTGGCTTGCATTGTTGTTGTACGCCTGCTGATAGCCGTTCAGCGCGCTGTTCAGGCCGTTCAGCCGGTTGCTGTAGCCCTGGCTGATGTTCTGGTTGGCCGTGTTGTAGCCGCCGATCGCGTTGTTGTACTGCGCCCCGGCAAGCTGATATCCGTTCAGTCGGTCGTTCCACGCCTGGTTCGCGTTGCTGTGCGCCTTGCTGTACGTGTCGGCCTGAGACGCAAGGGTGTTGTTCGCCTGGCCGTAGCTGCCAAGGACGGCGTTATAGGCGTCGAGATAATTTTTCGCGTAGGCGTCGGCTGCCGCATTGGACAGATTGTTGATGCTCCTGTTGGCCACAGAGCTGTTCATCACGCCGCGGCTGGCGAGGTCGTTGAGCGTGCTGCCGGTGTTCTGATTCAGCTCGCTGTTGACTGTAGACATCAGGTTGCGGCGCATTTCTTCGGGGATCGCGCCCGTCTCAGTGAAGTCCCAGACGGTCGAGGCGAGATCGCCCTGCCTGTCACCGACGCCCTCGATCTTCTTATTGAGGTTGTTCGACTGCGTTTGATAGTTCGCCGTCGCGCCGGCGATCGTGTCGCCGAGATCTCCGAGTTTGCCGGACAGCTTATTGATGTTGTTGATATTCGGCTGCAGAGCTGCCTGTGCTGTGTCCGACAGTGCCGAGATTCGGTCTGCGGTGTTCAGGACGTTGCCCTGCAATCCCGGCGCCGCGTTCAGGGCCGCGTCATAGGCATTGTTGGCATGGTCGATGCGGTCACGTAGATCATTCCATGAGCGCCCAAAATAGCTGTTCGACCAGTCGTTATTGGCTGTCTGATTCTGTGCCTCATATAGTTTTGCGCCTTCTGCTTTTGACAGATATTTACGACCGCCTCTTCCATAAGAGGCATCGTCAAGAGATACCAATGGATGCCATACTTGCCTTATACCGTTATCTTCAGGACGATACCACGCTTCTTCTGTATAGTATCCTTGATTCCCATCCAAACTACCATTTTTCCCGTTCATTACATCGCGATCTGCATTGCCGGTATTGTAATAATAACCACGGCCATCCTGATAAATTTTTGTATTCGCAGTCGGCAACGTGCCGGCAGATACCGCATCATTTAAAGTCTGCTGATACGTTGTCGGAGCCCCGATGATCGGCGCGAGCATGTTATAAATGCCCGTCTGCATATTTTTCAGTTCAGCACTTTCAGGATCTCGCTTTCGGACTGTGGTCGTTGAGCTGCCCCCGCCCATGTTTTCATCACCTCTTTACGTTCGTGTTCTCCGGCGTCACAAGGATGTAGCTATAGACGATGCCGGTGGTTTCGTCCACTTCCTGCTTGACGAGTTCGCCGCCCAGGACTCGCATGTACACTTCCGGCTTACGTTTGGTCACGCAGTACGCGCCCACGCAGGGCACGCCGTTTGCCCGCAGCGTCTCGACCATGGCAAAGATACGCGGGCGCCAATAGCGGCCGTCGCCGCACATCTTCGGGATGAGGAGCCAGTGTTCTTTGAAGTCATATTTCCAGGTGAAAAAGCCGTGCTGCCGGTCAAAGGCAAGTTCTTCGCCCTGACTGAGCTCAAACTTCGACCTGTCCCGCTCTTCATAAACGGCGACCCATGAGCCGAAGCTCATGGGCCCCTTCACTGGACGACGCTTCACCATTTGATAGCGTCGAGTTCTTCCTTCGTTATAGCCGCGTTGATCCGGGCGACGAGTTCGCCTTCCTTATCGAAGCACTCCTGCACATGATCGCGGACTGCCTGTGCGACGGCGATGATTTCGGGCGCTGTCAAGTGGATAAATCCGTTTTCGGTCTTCCAATTCAGCGAATATTCGCCATCGAGCATCGCCGAAACTGCCGCCCCAGTGATAAGGGCTTGACTATCGCGCCCCGTGTCTACTGTCACGCCGTCGACCACCACGCCGCTAATTTCTGCGCTATACCTTGCGGCGGCGATTTCGTTTTTTTTCTGCGCCCTCAAATCATCGATTGTAGGCGGCTGTGGGTCTTGCTCAGTAGGGGAATCGCCCCAAACCGCAAACACTTGTTTTAATGTCGCGGGATCTTGTCCAAAATCTTGTCTGACAGCATCACGACCGCTTGCGCTGTTAATATAGTATTTGCCGTTTAAAACAGCATCGTTTTCTTCAATCGCAATCTGCATTTTCATTTAAATCCTCTTTTTTATTATTCCAATATTACCCACGTTTAATGCCACACCGCTATTTTGCCGAACGTTTAAGTAATAGGTAAGTGGTGTCGTGCCAGTATTATTAATTACTGTCGGCAATATCATATTGGTTGCAGCTGATGGGCAAGCGGCGACACGAGACAACAAGAAGCGAGAGGAGTTCGGCTGTGCCACATTCAGACCGAACCCCATCTGTCTATAACCGTTATCGTTTGCGGCAAAGGCAAGGTAAGCTATCACAAGAAAACAACCAGGTGGAATATCAACCGTCGCAACGTTAGTAACGACATCATTCGGAACAGAAGAGTCCTCAATACCAACAAGAGTTGGACTTTCTGCGAGAGTATCTAGGTACTTTTTATCTTCTGCGCTCATATAACCAACATTGCTTTGTGTTGCCTCAGACCAAGGGTAGGAATTTAGTGTATCAAATAGGTTGTCGAAAAGGTTGTAGACCTTCTGGCTAAAAGTCGCAACAGTCTCGCCGCCTTGGTCTTTCGGTTTGATTTGAGGCTTATCGTCGCCCCAACCATAAGGATTCGGCATGAAATCATCTCCTTACCATGCATCATTGGTCAATCCCGCGTTGGCCGGGTAATCCCATTTATAGCCGCTCGCGGTTTTTACCAGCACCTGCCCAGCGAGCGCCCCAGTGAACAAAGCATTTACCGCCGCCGTCGCCGCTGCTGCCGCCGCTGCGGCTGAACCGGCTGCGGCGACTTTGCTGTTGTAGGCGTTCGTTGCCGACGTCGAGGCGTCGTTCTTATAACTTAGCGCGACCTCCGCGTATCCGCTGGCAGCAGAAGAATAGCCGCTTGCTTCGCCGGCATAGCCGGAAGCATCATCTTTAAATCCTTCGGCCGCCGTGGCATAGCCGCTTGCGGCGTATTTTGCATCTTCAGCATCACTTGCCGCCGCCTGCGCGTCGAGTTTGGCCTGTTGCGCCGCCGCCGCGTCGCCTGACACGTCATCGGCCACAGCCTGCGCTTCGTCGATTGCGGCGAGGATCGTCTGTGTTAATGAGCGGATCGTCGGTGCTGGCTCTCCGTCGCCCGTTGCTGCGACAGAGAACGCACCGAGGAAGAAACTATATTCATCGTCCATCAGCGGAACGCTGACTTTCGCCGTGATCTTGTACTGTCCGGGCTGATCGGGCTGAACAATCGTTTGAATCGAACCGTTCTCTGCCGAAAGGATGTCGCCGGTATACAGAACTGTCTTCTCACGATCCGTCGCAGTCACAACGACGTCGCAGCCAGTGAGGTCAATCGGCACGCCAGTCTCATCGGCAAGCGTCGCTTTAATAACAATCGTGTCGTCTACCGCAACCGCTGCACGCAAGGGTTTATTCGGCGACAGGTATACGCTAACAACATTTGCGCTCACATTCGCCATTAAGCAGTCACCCCCACTGGAACCATCTCAACAGCGAACCTCGTCAACTCGAAAGGTGCGCCCTCGTTGTCAAAATGGAATTGAACAGTATCCTGACGGCAAAGATTGTGTTTAGCAAAATCAAGGACATCGAAGAACTCAGCGACAAGCTCACCCTGATTCTGGTACACAGCCGCATTATTACCGTACACAATCGGCGATTCGTCGCGGTTAAACAGGAGGTCCAGATACGTCACTTCATTCACGTTGACATGGCACGGCAAGGTCGTCAGGACTTGCTTAATCGGAGATTCAGCCCTTATCGAAACTCTCTTGATGATATACTGCGAAAAACCACGATAGCGCTTAGTCGAAAAGCGGCTCTTCACAAGTTCAAGCGAGCCGTCTTCACCCGTCGGGTCATACGCAGAAACACCGGAGAAATCATAAACGCCGTTGCCGACTGCGATATATAGATGATCGCGGTCAGGTTCAATGATCGCCTGCACTGGGGCGGGGAATTCCCAAAGCAGGGCAGGCATGACATCGAAGCCGAACTCGTAATAACACGGCATACATTGATTCCAAGCGTTGTCGTTCGGGATAATGACAAGCATATTTCTCGCAGGTAAATGCCAAATTCCGCTGTAATCATGATTCATGTGCTCGCGGACCCAAGGATTGACGTTCGGCAAAGCCTCGGCGGGAGAAATCTCTTCGTATCCCTGAGTTCCCTGCAACAACCGCAGGCCCTTGTGATCGTCGAGATAATAGATAAAACCGGCGACAGCGCACGCGCAGTGATGGTTCGCAACAGCTTCGTCGCGCGTAATTTCCTTAATTGACCAGTCGGGATATTCGCCGATCAAACGGAAAATACCGTGTTCCTTGAACACGATCACGTCAGTCAGAGCCGGCACAATCGCCGTAATTGCCCCGGCGACCTTGTACCCAATCTGTACTTCTACGGGGTCAGCGTCGGTTGGGCTGACGGGAACAGCCCATTGTGTAGGATCGCCCACAGCGCAGCCGTGAATCGTGTCGCTTCCGTGATATGAGCAGTACACGCGGCCTGCTCTGGTATAAACAACGTCAGCATTAGGAGCGCCGGTAATAGTCGTCAGCGTCGTGCCGTCATACTCTTGAAGCGTGCTGTGCGACGCGATATAGAGCTTACCGCCGAACTCACACCACATAGGCCGCCAACCACCGGTAAGCGTACCGATTTCAGCAGTTTCATCATCACTGCTAAGAGCAACAGACCAGAGCTTTTTGTCATTCGTTACGGCAAGGAGCTTGCCGCCGAACCAATACATGCTCTTTACCCGCGACGAGAAATCTGCAAGCGGTTCGCCAATACCGGCACGAGTTCGCAGTTTCCCGGGAGTGCTGCTGTACGTCATGTTGACGCACTCAGCCAACTCATTCTCTGAAAGTTGTTCCGGCGGCAGACGCAAGTTCAGGCCGCCAGCGAAGTTCGAGAAGTCGAGAAGGGAAGGCTGAACGGTCGATAAGGCCCGCCTCATGACTTGCCGCCTCCTGGCATAAGGGCTTCAAGCGCCTGCAAAATGCTCTGTTCCTTCGACGTGTCGAATTCGTCTCGATTGAGGAGCAGCATACAGGCCGCCGTCACGATGGCGTCGAAGTAGATTTCGTCAAAGGGGATAACGTCAGTCAGGGACGAAAGCCCCTGGCCGCGTGTCGCCCAGTAGCGCACTGTGACTGCGTTCGCGCCGGTCGAGGTGCGGAAGACGGGACCTTCGCGCCAGACCGGCCACTGACCAACAAAGGAGTGGAAATTTTCGGGGATCGCCGCGTAATCCACGACATCTTCCGTCACGATCATCTCAGGCGACTTCCGAGCGATCAACACCTGCGAAAGATACCGGCACGCCGTCGCCACGTCGGCGACGATCTCTTCGTCGGTGTAGTTGATCTTGTCGCGGTCGTTGACTCTCATACGGATGACCGCGCCCGCATCGTTAATAGTTTTAGGCATTGGGGTTGTAACCTCCCCAGAGTTTCTTCGTGGCTACGTTCTCCCAGCGCTGCACCTTGCTTGTCTGTGCCGCCTTGTCGCTCACGGTCTGCGCCAGCTCGAAATTGCCTTGCAGGAGCGCTGCCGTGATCCGCGCCAGGGGGAGCTCGAAATATTCCGGCACGTCGATCTCGTCTTCCAGTGCCGTCAGGCGTTCCGGCCGGTAACGGTACGTGAGCAGCACCGGCGATTCCGGTGAGACGATCTGACTGTTCTCGAAGCGGTATTCCCGGCTGAACGGTCCCGTCTCGTAGTTTGATTCCATCAGGCCGGTGTAGCACTGCACCGACACAACACTGCGGAAGTCTTCCGGCAGGGCAGCGCGATCGTCTTCGAGCTCCAGTTCTGCCTCTTTGACAAGGGCAGGAGAAAAAAACTCGTCGCACGATGTGACGAGCATATCGAGCGCGGACTGCAATGCCGTCATGCACTCATAGTCGCTGTATGTTGTGTGCTTCGCGTCGCCCACAGCGACGCGGGCTTTCTGGCAAATATCGAGTGCGGTCATGTGGCCACCTTCCAATGCGGATAGCGCGCAACGAGTCGGTGTAGTGCCTTCTTGTCGTTGCGGTTGTAGTACCAGGCCTTCGCGTCTTCATCTCCGGCCATGAGCAGGGCGAAGAACTCGTCCTGCGGAATTGAATATTTGTACTGCGCCTGCGCGCTGCCGTGCTTATCGCGGATCATTCCGCGCGTACCGCCGAGCGCCGAGCGCAGTTCATGACAACGGCGACGGTACACGTCATCATTGATGATCTTCGTGATGGTGTACTCGTCGCCGTTTTTAATATTCATAAACGTTTGGACCGGATTTTGTACCTCCAGCCCGCTCATTTTACGGAGTCGGCAGCGTGCCGTTAAGGTCGGTGATGCGGGCGCTGGCCTTCTCGGCGCGGACTTCCAGGGTAAGCTCGCCGATAATGATCTGCTCGGTCGCGTCTTTGCTCTTCGGGAGTTCTTCGCGCTTGAACGGACGCAGATAGGACGTTCCCATGTACTCAGTGCTGAGGACATAAACGTCCGTGTCGGGCAGCCAGCGGTCCGTCAAGACTCTCTGAATTCCGAAGTCGCCCTCGAAGACGTCGATCGTCGCGACGATCTTTTTCGCCTCGGCCTTCTGCGTGCGCTCGGTGCTGAGAGGCAGCAGTGCCGACAAAATGCGCTTGTTGCGGGGGGATGCGACGATGATGTCAGGATCGCCGCCCTGCTTATAGACGGCCTCCAACGTATTGTTCAGCAGGTCGTAGGTGAGATCGCGCGCCGTGCCGCTGTTGTCCTGGGTGTTGGTTTTGAGATAGTACGGCAGCCCGGCCATTTTGCGGGCGGTGCTGGCGTTGCCTAGGACCTTTTTATTGTTTCTGATGATCGCGTGCTCAACGTCCATGGCGAGCACTTTCATGGCCTTTGACATTTCATAGGCCAGCTTATTGCTCATGTTGTATCTCTTCGTCGCCATGTTCGTATCAGTGATGCCATAGCCGCGGCTGAAAATCTGCGTCACGTTGTCGAGCAGCGTCGTCTCGCCGGGATCGGTGACGGTGTACGCAGCGCCTTCAACCTGGGCGTTGTCAACGGGCGCGGGGAGATCGTCCTCTTCCCAGCTATGTTTAACCTGCACAGCCTTAGGGGCGCGTCCGATGTAGGTGTAGATCGGCGTGTCGCTCGGGCTGATGTTGGTGATCATGTTGGTGAGGTCGATGACCTTCGCCGTCGCATTATACTGAGTGGATGCCATGTGATTACCTCCTATTTGTCATTGAAAAAAGTCTCTTGGAGCATCCGGACTTTCGTGTCGGCGTCTGCCGATTTCCATTCCTTCATGCCCCAACCTGAACTACCCTGATCGCCGCCTCCGCTGCCGTTGATGAGACGCGGGGGCTCGGCGACTTCCTTCTGCTGTTTCGGCGCCGGCGTGCCTTTCGCGGCCTTGTACCTGTCCACGAACTGCTTGTACACGCCCTTGATGCGGACAGGATCACCGCTGCGCAAGTCGTTCATAACCTTGTTTGCCACGCCCACCGGAAGATTGTTCAGTTCTGCCAGGGCCCAGCGGTCGATCACGGCAAAGTCGCTGCCGTACTCCTGCTGGAGTTCGCCCATCACCTGCGCGTAGTTCTGCTGTGCGGCCTGCATTTGCATCTGTTGATTGCGGGCCTGCGCCTGCTGCTCGAACGCGGCGCGCTGGAACTCGCCGGCGACGAGCGAGACCATGATGTTGTGATCGGCGTTGAACTCGTCGATGGATTCCACGCCGAGACGACGTGCGGCCTCTTTTTTGACCGCATTGTTGAACTCCTGCATCGCGTCTGCGGGCGGCGTCTGCTGTCCTTCGGCCTGCTGCGGCTGCTGTGCGGGCGGCTGGTTCTGGCGGGCTTTGAGCGCTTTCAGTTCCTCCAGCTGCGGGCGGATCGTCTCGTTGAAGTACCTCATGTCGCGTTCGTGGACGATGCGTGCGGCCTCGGGCAGGCGTGCGCTGTCTACCTCTTCGGGCGAGAGAAGAAGAAATTCCTCGGGCGTGTACAAGCCGGGGGCTTCGCCGGCCGGTGTTCCTTCTGCGGCACCTTCCGTCGCTTCCGCTTTTTCTGCGGGCTGCTGCTTTTCGTTCTCCGTTCCATCATTTCGTGAACTGGCCGCATTGTCCGCCTCTTCGTTTTCGTCCGGCTCATCAACGTCTTTGAAGAACGACTCCCGGAGAACGTCCTGCTGTTCTTCGTCGGTCAGCTGGCCGAATGATTTCTGAGGTTCGGCGGCCGGTGCGGGTTCCGCCTGCGGGGCCGGAGTCTGCTGCTCGGTAGTATCGTTATCCATTTCTGGTCTCCTCCATCATTAAATCTTTTTCAGCGATCATGCCGTCTGATGCGGCTGCCTGTAGAAAGCTCTTAAAATCGGCCGTCGTCTGGGCGATGTGACGCGACTGGATCATTGCCGTGGCGTCACGTTCCAGACAGGCCTCCCATAGCTTTTGTTTCTGTTCCTGCTCAAAGTCATCAAAAAAGGACAGGGCGACGCGCGCCTGCTGTCCTTTGGCTATAAGTTGTTCGAGCTGGAGCCTTCGCGTGTTATCCAAGCGGGGGACCTCCCATTCCCGGCGGTTCGCTCATGCCGGCCTGCTGCATGGCGGCGGCAATGCCCGCCTGTGCGCCGGCGTTTCCTGCCGTCTGCATGGCGTTCGGATCGCCGGCCGCGATTTGCTGCTGCATTTGCTGTTGTCCTTGCATGGCCTGCTGCTGCGCCATTGCCTGCTGCTGCTGGAGCATTTGCTGCATTTGCATTTGCTGGATTTCTTCCGGGCTGCGCAAAAACGTTCTCGCGTCCTTCCAGCCGAGGAGTTCAAGCAGACGGACGGCCGCGCGTGAGAAGTCGCCGGGGTTGGCGATCCCGAGCCGCATTGCGAATGGGAACATTTCGCGCAGATAGCTTGTGAGCACGTTCGTCGTCTGTTCCTTTTCTCCGAGGCCGACGTCGGCATTGACGACTATATCGAAATTCCCTTCCAAGTCATCGGGCTGGATTTGCAGCGGCTTGTCCAGGAGCCGGATCACCTGAGCTTCGTCGATGTACGTCTGGTTCAGACGGATCAGGAACTTGTACAAATCGGCCACGCCGGTTTCGCATATCGTCTTTATGATGTGATTGATACGCTGGGCCGACGACTTCATGATCAGACTGATCCCCGTGGCCGTTTTGTTGAGCGTGTTCGCGTCCGTCCCCTGGTTGTAGCGCGTGCGGCCGGTCCACTCCTCTTCGACGCTGCGGAAATACTCGATGAAGTTCATCGTCCACGGCGCCAGCGGGACCGTCGGCATGGGCTGCACAGACTGTCCGGGCTGGCCGGCCACGCGAATGAACTCTTTGTCGTTCACTACGTCGTCGAGATTGACCTTGCTCGGGTCGATGAACGTTCTCGGCTTGTTGTTCGTGCTGATGTTCATCAACACCTGCCGGATCATCGCCGTGCGTATGCCCTGTAATTCTCCCTCAATGTCGGCCATTGACGATTCCGGGAGCACCCGTGCGCTGTCGTGCTGCGAGGAAATCGAGAAGAAGGGGAGACGCCCGAGCGGGTTTTGCTCGATGCGCAGCACGCGATCGCCGGCCAGCGTGACGATAAGGTCTTCGAGCACGCCGTCGTCGTCCACGTCGATCTTCACGTAGCACTCGTGCAGCTCCACGCGTTTGCGCGCGTCCTCCGTCTCCGTTGTTGGGTAGTTCTCCAAATCAGGATTGAGAACGCGATCCGCTTCTTCGTAGTCGATCACGCCGGCCTCGTCCAGTGCGCGTCTGGCTTCGTTCTTATCGTAGACGCCCTCTTTCGCGCCGCGCATGAGCACATCGCCGGTGACGATTTGACGCTGCGCGACGTACAGGCTTTCGTTGAGATTGCGCGCCTCGGGCAGCCAGCGCATGTCGAACGGGCTCACGCTGTCGATCACAGGTTTGTTGTCCGTCGTCACCATGCGGCGCAGGGCGACGGGATAATCGCCGAAATAATCGGGCTGGCCGATCTGCACGATCTCCACGCCCGGCGTCTGCGCCAGGAGCATGAGACGATCCTGCGGCACGTTGACGAGCTCTTCCTTCGGCTGCGTGACGCGCGACCACCAACATTTCAGCACGCCGAGGTCGTACACATAGGCGTCCGTGAACCAGGAGCTGAATTCGAGAAAGCCTTCATTCGCCTGCTCAATCTGCCACTTGATGAGTTGCCCCATCGTCTCGGCGTTGTCGGCGTCGCTCTGTCCTTGTCCGACGACAGAAATCACTTTCTGCGTGCCGAAGAAGCTGTCCAGCGTCTGCGCCAGCGCCCACTGCACCCACGCGTACATATCGTGGCTCGTGTAATCGCTGAACGTCAGGCGCGGGAACATGCGCTTGTAGTAGTCCTTGTCGGCCGTGTAGATTTCGCGTCGATGCAGGAGCACCGGCTCAATCTTCGACTGATAAAAGCTCTCGGCGCGGTCGCGGTCAGCGAGGACGATCTGCCTCACCCGCTCCCGCGCCTGAGCAGAGAGCTTGAGCGGCATGACCTGTCCGCTAGGCGTTCGCGAGAACGTACTTAAGCCAGGCGATCGCGAGCGGAATAAGCGCGGGATCCTTCGTGTCGGCCCACTGCTTCAGCTCGTCCACAGTCATCGTCGCGTTAGTCGCGGGAATTCCGTCGTAACCTTCAGCCGTAAGTTCAAGAGATACCATAGTTTTGCCTCCTACATGTTCCCGTATCCGGGAAGATCGTACTCCTCGAATGAGGAGCCATTGACCGGCGCGTCTGCGATCTGCTCGACGTAGGCCAGCGCGTCTATCAAATCATCGTGTGCGCCGGCCGGAAATGCGAGCAGTTCGCCCTCCATCTCTTCGAGCCAGCCCGCGCCCGCGGGGAACCAGACGGAACCCACAGCGAAACGCGGCTGCAACACGTCGATTCTGAGTTCTTTTTTTGCCCCTGCCGTGAGGGGCTTGATCGTGAAGAAGACGTTGCGGCGCGGCATTTCCTTTTCGAGGAAGTCCATCATGGCCGCCTGGTACTGCACCTTTTCAATGCCGACGACCAATGGCCGCCACTTCTGCACCATTCTGAAAATCTCGTCCATGTGCTCAACCGGCGTGACGCGCCCGTACCAGCAGTCCAACACCTGCCACATACCCTCTGACGTGACACCGACGACGCAGCAGACAGAATAGTCCGCACCGTCCGCCTTGCTCGATGCGAGGTCCACCGTCATGTACACACTCAACTCGTCGCGCCGCAGCGTGCGCGGGTCGTAATACCTGAACATGTCGCGCCTGAAACGCTGGGCATCCGGCGCCCGTGCCTCGCAGAGCATTTCCCTGTACCAGACGTCGGCCATGCCCTTCTGCGCGAAAGCCGCTTTCTGCGCCAGAATGTCTTCCAGCGAGTATCGTGCCGGCCACGTGCTGTGCATGACGCCCTGCTCGTCCACCGTGTATTTCGGCACGCGTTCGGCCTCAAAGCCCCAGGCGTCGGCGTCGCGGATCATGCGCTCTATGATCGATCTCTCCCCGAGGTTATTGCCGATCATGAAGATGCGCGACTCGTGCCCGAGGAAGTAGATGTCCGACATGAACCATTTCCAATCGCTTTCGCAGACGGTCTCGCTGCTCACGTCTTCCAGGTCCTGAATGTCGTCACAGACGATCAAGTCCGGCCGTTTTGCCTGCCATGATAGTCCGCGGATCGCGCCGCCCTTGCCGAACGCCGCGATCCTCACCTGAAAGCCGTTATGATACCGGACCTGGAAGGCGTTCCCCGAGTCCTCGACAATATCGGGCAGTCCTTCAGCCTGCATCATGAGGTCGGGGCGGGCTTGCCATTCTCGGGAGGTTTCACGGAGCAGCGCCGCGGCCAGGTCCTTTGTCGCTCGAATAATGACGATGAACTGACGCGCCGGATCGGGGAACGTGAGCGCGTGCAGCAGATTTCCCCGGAGCGCGTATTGTGTTTTCGCGCTCTCTCTGAACGCCTCGATCGCGAAGTTGCGCGAGCCTTTCAGAATGATGTCGCTCCATCGGAAATGCGCCGGCATGGGGGCCACGTCTCCGGGAGACGCGAGAAGCGAGGACCGGAAGACGACGAGAGAATCCTTGCTGGCTACTTTTCGGGCCGCCAGCTCGAAGGCGCGGTCTTCCGGCGGGATGTCTTTAAGACTTACCACTCAGCACCGCCTCCGCGATCTGGCTGGCACGTTGCAGCAGCTTTGTCGTCATTTCCGCGTCCATGATGAGCACGGGGCCCTGATCCGGACCGGAGATTTCCTGACGCTCCACAAAATCAGCCTCCGATTTGCCGAGAAGTTCAGACGCTTTGAGACGATCCTGCGTCCTTTCGCCTTTGTCCCGCGCGATCTCGCTCCACATGGTTTGCCGCTCTTCGCGCGTCATAATCAGGGGTTGTATGCGCCTGTTTTCTCGCTCCTGAATTGCTGTTCGGATTCCAACATTTTTCAACAGGCGCTGGCCGGCTGAATAGGCCGTCTTCTCCGAGTACCCCGCCGCGATGGCGGCTTTTGTGGCATTGCCGTCATAGGCGTCGACAAAACGCTGCTGTTTTGCCGTCAATTTTCCCGCCATCGCTTTCAGCTCCTTTCAGCCATAGAAAAGGCCGGGGCCTCATTCGTCGAGGTCTCGGCCTTCCGCACAGGGGTCTTTCATGCGTTCTATCTCTTGTCCCGTTCATCACAGTTTACACTTTATCACAGACGAGGGGGACATTGGGGGACATCTTTTGCGAAATGGCCGAAATTCCGCGTCGATGCAGCCTTTTCACATGCCGGTACGTGTAGTTCATTTCACAGGCGATTTTCTCCATCCGCGCGCCCTGCACGTACCGCATATACAGCAGCGTGCTCAGTCGTTCATCGTCGAGAGAGTTGATCGTCTGCGTGATCTCGTCGACCGCTGCCGTATACTCCGCGACTTTACCGGCGATCTTCTGGTCCATCGTCACCAGGCCGAGCACCGTGTCGGCGATCGTCGAATGCTCCCCACCACGTGAGGGCGACTTGGAATAATCCGTCCCGCGCACGCCGGCCGCCAGCGATTCGAGCTCGTCGCGCTGCCGTTGCAGCTTTTCAATCTTGATTCGCAACCAGTACGCGCGCGAGAGCCACTTGATCGTTTCTTTCTCGGTCATTCAAACCTCCTCACGATGATGTGCGTTTTGTCTTCTTCGCCGTGCTCCCGCCTGGCGTGCAGTTCACACACCTGCTTGTCATTCTTGATGACGCCGGCGGGAGCGAGACAGTCCTGCAAAATCTTGATGCGGTTGTCTACGTCCCACGGCCGGTGATCGCGCTGGGTGAAGCAGATTTCGACGCAGACGGGGCCGGTGTAAGGGCTTTTGTTTTTTCGGAGAGTGTCCATCACGAAAATTGCCTGACGCTGAAACTCCTTCGCCTCTGCCGTCTTGTACCGCACGTTCCGCCCCGTGCGGTAGGCATGATTGACCGTCGGCGGCAGCCCGTCGAGCGTCACGTCCAGAAGAATCATCGCCACGCCTCGACCAGTTTCGCCGCGTGATTGTACGCCTGCTGGATCGTCGATCGCAGCGCCCGAAGTTCCTTCGCGCTGAGAGCTTTGCCCTCGGTGATCTTCATTTGCTCGACGTGCCCGACGTAGGCGCGCGCGTCCGCCAGCGACGTGATGGCCTTGAGCAGGTATTCGAGATCCTTAGTCATGCGCCACCTCCAGCAGTTCAGGATTGTCGTAGATGTTGCCGATTACTTGCATAAAACTATTACGCAATCCTAAATTCAGGCTTCTATCAATAACAAACTGTGCATTTGCATCAAGCCATTCAACAAGTGTCGGTTTTCTCCAACCATCAACTTTGACAATATCGCCCTCATAGATTTCTTTGCCGTTGCTATCCAACAACCCCGTGAACTGCCCGACGGTGTCGGTATCGACATGCTGTAACGCACCGTCTGCAAGAGAGATAAAACACATGCCTTCGACTGTTACAAACAAGTTGCCGTAGTACCATTTACTTCGCCATTTCCCACGAAACTTGATCTCACGCATCGTCATAATCTCCCGCGTTATAAACGACTTCTTCGAAGTCAATCCATGACCTAATGACTAACTTCGCCTCTTCGACTGTGATTTTGTTCGATTTGGCGAGTGTCTGCGCGTATTCTTCGAGTTTGCTATTCCATTTGATTTCACGCATCGCCGTTACCCTCCAGAAAATCAGTTAAATCAGCAACAAGATTTTTAACAGCATCAGCGTCAAGCATGACAACAGCTTTTACGCGCCCCTTGCCGTCTGAAATCGAAATTAGCGCACGGGCAAGTTTTCAGTTCGATCATTCTTCTTCCTCCGGTCTATCATTCCATAAACTAATTGCTTCATCTTCCGTCTGTGCCATCGGCCCGCGTGCGCCGCAATCTGGACAACAGGCAAAAATGTATTCGCATTTGTACGCCCCATACGTGTAATAATCAGTCGCCGTTTGAATATCTTCACTCAGACAAAACGGGCAATGCACAATCTGCGGCTTGCTCATTCTTCTGCCTCCCACGACAACCGATATTCCTCTGGATACGTTCGCCCGACACATGAGACGTACAGATCACGAAAAAAACGCGCCGCCTTTCGTGCCTCGTCGCGCTCGCACTGATACTGAAAGCACGCCTCCTGTAACACTCGCCTCTGTTCCCGCAGTTCGTTCCGCTGTCTGCAAGCTAATTTCAACGCCGCATCAAATTTCACTTCACTCATCCAGCACACGCCCCTCGTTCCACAGCTGCACAGCCTCCTCGGCGAGCTTACAGTCGTCCGTCATGGCCCCGCACTTCCGGCACTGCACGTAATGCAGCCCGTCCTCCGTGCGGATCAGTTCGGCGTCGCTGTGGCTGCACCGCGGGCACGCGCCCAGCGGTTCGGGCAGTTCTTCCGACGCGTAGACTTTGTACCCACCTTTCGCCGTTTTCAGCCACACGCTGTACGGCGTCACGCTCTTAAAATCACGGTACTGAGTGCGCAGCCATCGCCTCAGCACGACGCGCCGGCGCTTCCAGCTTTTCGGCGGCAGCACGAGCAGATCGAGCAGCTTGTTCCGCTCGTCCATCATCGCGAAGTAGTCGGAGTTCAGCTGCTTGTTCCTGTCGATGAGACAGTTCACGCGATCGCCGAGCCTGCGATTCTCGCCTTCCAGAGCTCGCGCTTCCTTCGCGCAGTTTCCGACTTGTTCTTCGCACTTTTCCTCCGTCAACCGGAGCAGTTCCCGTGTCTTTTCGAGCACTGCCTCCAGCTCACGGATGCGCGACCACGGCCAAATGTTCAGCATGATTCAAACTCCGTGATCGGGGCCGCAAGCGCGATCTGGCAGGCCAGTTTGTGTGCCAGTGCATACGCTTTTTCCCACGAGTCAAACGTTTTGCTCTGATAAGGGCAATTCTCTCGCCCGACTCTTACGCGAACACACCACAAATCACGACTTTTTTCGCAATCGACCAGTCCCGCGGAAATTTCTGTAATTTCACTCGCAGGAACAAACGTTCCAGGTCTACATTCAAAAAATCTCATCCTAACTGACCTCCCTCAAATTTTCGCCCGTGCAGTTGGCGATCGTTCCGTAATGACTGATACGGTCGAAAATGCGCTCGCCGTATCTCTCAACAAAATCCTTCACGCTCAGGTTCCCCGTGATCACCGTCGGTTTGAGATTGTCGTACCGCTCCGAGATCACATAGTTTACGCGAGCCTTCCCCGCCGGCGTCGCATCCTCGCTGGCAAGATCGTCAAGCACCAGAAACGGCGCATGCGCCGCCAGCTCCGCGCTGTCGCGCTCGTTCACCAGCTTGTAGATGTGCATCCAGCACAAAGCCCGCGCCGCGTCGTCGGCAAACTCCTGCCAGCGGTTACTCGTCTGCCACAGGTCCTTCGGGCTGTTTTGCAGCACCCACCGCAGATACGCGCGCGCTGCGGCGTATGACTTGCCGATCCCTTTAGCGCCGAGCAGCAGCAGGATCGGCTTGTGCTGCCAGTGCCATGAGTGCGCGGCCGTGAGCGCTTCCGTCTGTTTCGTCTCAAACAGCGCGTTGCGGTGGATCGCGGGGATCGCCGATGCCGTGAGCGAGTTGTAGAAAAAGTCACGCAGCTGCCGACGCTGCCACTTGCCATACGGGCAATCCGCGGCCATGAGCCAGCAGGCGCAGGAGAGCTCCCTGCCGGCCTCGTCCGTCGTGTGCAGCCTGCCGTCCCAACATTCGCCCGGGCACTCTGTGAACCGGTCGGCGAAAAGCCGCTGGCGCGTCTCGGCCTCACGCTGGATCTTCTGAATGATGGCGTCGAGATACGTTGTCACAGAATCGCCGGTACCATTCCCCGGCGGGGTCTGGACTTCCGGCTGAGAGCCATTTTGCGTAAACATTTGCGTCGCCTCCAAAGTTTTGCGCGATGAAATTCCTCTCGTCCTCAAACTGCTCAGGCGACTGCGGCTCCGCCATGCCGCCATAGCCGCCCGGCGGACCTTCGAGAAAATCTTTCCATGCGGCGGCCGGCCCGAAGAACGTCGAGCCCATCTTGATGTACCTCGGCTCCGTACACTCCGCCTTCAGCCTGGCAAGATACCCTTTCAGCCCCCTGGCAAACTCCTCGAAAGACACGCCGTTTTGCCGCTGCGCAATATAGCCCTTCATCGCAGCGGCTTTTCCCTCCTTGCGGGGATACACAGACCAAAGACGTTCGAACTCACCCTCATAATCAAACTTTTCGGCCGTGCCGGATTGTTTGATATTCGGCTCGAATGGACGTATGTTTTTATATTCTTCTCTATTCTTCTCTTCTCTTCTCTTCTCTTCTCTTAGCGTGGAATTCCGCGCAGTTCCATTTTCTTCCGTGGAAGTCGCGGGAATTCCGTGGAATTCCTTGGAACTTTTTGGAATTCCGCTGACCGCTTCGGAATTTTTCGGAGCTTCCGCGCTGTTTCTTTTTCGTTCGCGGTCCCTCTCCCGCTTTAGTTCCAGAGCTCCGGAATACTCGTCCCAGTCGTGCAGGATCAGCGTGCCGTCCTCCCTGCGTTCCAGAAAACCGACCCCGCAGCTTGAACATGACAGCAGCGCTTCCACAAACTTCCCCGGCTCTCCGTCAAAGTGCGCGGCGTCCGCCAGATCGTCCGCGTCGATATTCTTGAGTTCGCCGTCAGGAAAAATACGCATCGCCCATCCCCACAGCCTGATCAAATGGCCGACAGTCTGCTCGGGCGATATGCCGAGAGCACGGGCAAGACGGCGTGTCTTGGGATGTTCAAAAATGCTCGCGTCAACTTTGAGCCAGTTCAAGCCGGCCATGATGTCTTCATCCTCTCGTCAATCGGTGCTGCGGACACAGAGATATTCTCTGCGTCCGCTCATTTTTTGCCTTACACACTGCCGTTTTCGTCGCTCATCATTTCCGGCGGAACAGGCTCCTCCGCCATTTCGGGGCGATAACTGCGCGGCTGCGGCATCTCCTCCCGGTGCTTCTCGTCGAAGCGATCCTGCAAGGATTGCGCTTCATTTGGTCTATAAAGATCAGTCTCTTCTTCCACAGCAGGTTCAGGGTTTTCTGCCGGGGCTCCTTCATGCACTTCCTCCGTCAGTTCCGCCTCGATCGGCTGAGCCTTTTCGCTCATCGTGTTCAGCCGGCCGATCGCGCTGCTGCTTTCGACCGCGGCCTCGTCATTCGACTCGACCGCTTCCTCCTCCGACTTAAAGCCCATCATCAGATCAGGCGCGTAGATACGGCCGAAGAACGCCGCCGCGCGGTAGGTCATCATCACCTCCGGCATCGTCTGCCACTTACTGCCGTTCTTGCGCATCCAGCCTTCCTTCTCCGCCATCTCGATCGTCACCTCGGGGCCCTCCAGCACCTCGCCGCTTTTCAGCTCCTTGGCAAAAGCGCGGCAGCCGATCAGCCTGCCCTTTTCGTCATAGCGCTTTTTATACTTCAGCGGCGAATACCTTCCGCACGCCTGGATCGCGGCGATGATGAACTGACTCGAAAAGGCCGGCTTGCCCTGCACGATGTACAGATGCTGCATGATCATGAAGATCGACGTCTTCAGCCGGCTGGCAAGCTCCAGCGCAATCATGCAGTTCGGCTGCCCATCAGGACCGCGAAAAGCTCCGGGAACAATCGACGAACTGCTCAGACATTTCGACATTCGCCAGGCGTTGGAGAACGAGTCGAAGTTCTCAAACGGGCAAATACTGCCGTTTCCCTGCGAAGAAGCCACAAGCGCAGCAGGACGTTCTTCCTGTGCAAGATTCTGAGTATTGGTGTTTTCGTTCATGACCATAGCCTCCTATAAGGTGATCTGCGCCCAGCGGGGCAGTTCGATCTCTTCAATTTTCGGCGAGTAGCCGCGCCACTGCTTTTGCTCCTCAGCGTTGCGATACACCTGCACGTCCGCCATTGCCTCCGCCCAACCCTGCGCCTTGGCGTCAAGCGAAAGCGTGTAAATACCCACAGCATATGGCGGCTTTTTCTCCACCGCGATAAAGATAAAACCTTCAGCCTCAGCCCCTCCGGCGCGTTCCCACACCTGCCGATACCAGGCATCCTGCACGTGATAGCGAAAGTTCGCCACCGACTTGGCAAACTCCTTCGGGCTGGCGTCCGTCGTCGTCTTCAGGTCCGCCATCACCGCAAACTCAGGATGCCAAATATCCGGCCGGCACTTGCACAGCACCCCTTCGATCTCCGCCCAGGCGCTCTGCTCATGCTGCGAGTTCTCGATCAGCTCACGGGCGATCTGATTCTCCAGCACATTGTCGCGCATCTGGATCAGGGCCGAATAATCCGCCGGCGCCAGCGCCGTCTGCCCCCTTTCGGCGATTTCCGCCCAGGCCCTCTTCCCCTCCGTCGTGCGCTTGCTCAGCGCCGGCGCCTTGACATATTCCTGTGTGAAACGCTCCGGCTCCAGTACCAGCGTGTGAAACGCCGTGCCAAAGATCATCGCATCCGTCGGCGCCTCCTTCACGATCTTCGAGGCATGGTAGTGCGCCGCCGATCGGTGCAGCAAGTCCAGGTCACTCTTGCTCAGCCCCTCGCACTGGTGATACAGGTCATTGTCGTATCCGGGGATGATCCCCTTTCGAGTCGGTGCTAATGTTTCGCTCATCCCTCGTCCTCCTCTGACGTCCCCGTCTTCATTCCCGGGAGCTGCAGCTGGTTGCTGTCGAAGTCGAAATCCGACAGCATGAACGTATCCTCCGACTTCTGCACCACCACCCGGCCGTAGCCAAAACATTCGCCGCACCTGTGCCAGTTGGCCTGAGCGTCAAGCACATGCCCCAGACCGTGACATTCCTTGCACAGCTTCACCTTCATGTCACTCGTGAACTTAATCTTGTTCGCGCTCCTCATCGCCCTGCCTCCGTCGCAAGAATATTACGGATAAACGCCACCTTCAGACCGTTGATCGCGCCCTCTTTGGCGAAGAATGCCGCCTTGCGCTCCGCCTTCATCCTCAGTTCCCGCTCGCGCACAAGCTGCTCCGCCATCAGCAGCGGGTGCGGCAGACTTGCCATCGCCACTGTCTTTGCTGCATCGTGGTCCCCAGTGCGTTCCGGATGCCTCATGTAGTCGTGCAAATCGCGGACGATCTTGCGCAGTTCGGTGTAGTCGATTTTCTCGGTCATTTTTCGTCCTCCTCCAGGCGATTCAGGTGATTTTCCACGAGTGTAAGATTTCCAAACGTTCGTGACAGCCGAGCCAGCACGTCTTTCGAAATCACAGATTTTTCAGGGAGCTCCATGAGCGCCTTGATATCGTTCTTGGCATCCCGCAGATCTTGTTTCGCCCTGCTTACGGCGTTCAGCCTTTCAAAGTCTGTCATTGTTTCCTCCTGTTGTGCTATAATCAGGAGTGAGCCCTGCATCAGGTCTCACTCGCCTTTGAGCCGCCGCGCCCGCCAGCGCTGTGGCTCTCTTTTTTTGCATCTCCGCCTCGCTCAAGCCCAGCACCCGGCACAGCTCCGTGACCGTCCGCGGCTGGGGGATCGCGTGTCCCCTTTCGATGCGGTCCAGCGTCCCCCAGGAACAGCCCGCGTAATCCGCGACCACCTTCAGCGTCAGCTTCTGCGCCCTCCGTGCGTTGGCGAAGATCGCCCCATACGCCTCAGGCGTCATCTGCCTGGGCTGCTTCTTCTCAAGCTCAGGACGATCCTCCAGGGGCCGTTTCTTCACAGGCTTTTTCTTTTCGAAGCCGAACTCGTCCGGATCAAAGCCGAACTCCTCGCACAGCCTGCGAAAGTACGGGCTTTTTGGTGTCGTGCCGATGTCGCACAGGTTGTGCGCCGTCGCAGGCCTGATTTTCAACAGCTTCGCCAGATCGGAGGCCGTCATCCCCAGCTCACTCATCGCCTCCTGCAGCTTGGCGGCGAAGCATCGCCTTGCGTCTTCGTTCGACATCAGAACCAGTCCCCCTGATCGTCGTCGTGACGGTCCAGAAAGTGCGCCAGGTACAGCCCGCTGATGACGATCAGCGCCGCAAAAAATCCCAGGATCCCCAGCACAAACCAAAACCACATATCAAACCAGTTCATGCGTTCTCACTCCCTGCTTCATACTTCTTAATCAGCCTGTTGATCATCATGCTCACCGTCCGCAGCTCTGACAGAACGCACTTGATCCGCCCGTTGACCAGTTCAGGCTTCACCGCAGGCATTGCAAACGTTTCTTGCTGACACAGCAGCAGCTCCTTCACGGCTGCTGTCAAACAGTTCCTGGCTTTTTCACCAGGCCCCTGCGCAGGCATCCTCATCCGAAAAACCGTTCCGCCCATGCCCAGAACCGTTCGCGAAGCGTCAGCCGATGCGCTGCCACGCGAACACCGTCCACGCGCTCATACCGCACCCTCGACTGCTCATACCGCGCTCGCGTCTTGCTCATCGTGATTCCTCCTCAAAGAGTTCTAATTGCTTGGGCTGCTCATACGCTCGTCGATTCCATGCCTGCACGGCGGCCAAAGCCGAGTAATGCGGAGCTCCCCACGGTTCAGCGTTTTCGACCTTTCCTGGAAACGAGAAATTATTCATTCCGCATTTATAGCAGCACACGAACCAAACCGTGATCGTGGGCTTGTACCAGTTACCAGGAGTACAGATGCCCAGCTCGTCCGTTTCACCGCAGCACGGGCACGGTTTAACCTCAATCTCGTGCGCCTTGTTGTTCTCGTCGTAAACTTTGACACGCTTGCTCATCCTCACACCCGCTTCCATTGCCGCTTCTTCGCAAGAGTGTCCAGAAACGCCTGCGCCTCGTCTTCCCGGCGCCACGCCAGCTCCGCGATCGCCGTCTCGCCCAGATGCCCCGGGAACGGTCCGTGTCCGCGGTAGATCCTCCACAGCCCGTTGGCATCGTCCCAATGAATATGGATGATGCTGCGGTTGCCGATCTCGCGATACTTATCGCCCAGCATGGCGAGTCCTCCAGACGTCGATCAGCCACGCTGCCGCCAAAACGGGAACAAACGCCCACGCCGCTGAGATCAGCGCGATCTCACATGCTGCCTGCTCTGCGATGATGTTCATGCTGCTGCCGCCTTTCTGCTGATTCTGCTGGCGCGGATCAGGCGCCCCGCCGCCTCGATGTGCAGCTTCTCCGCCCAGATGATGTTGACCGCCATCATGTAGCACTTGCGCGCCCTTACGCGCTCCGCGTCGTCCTTCGCCCGCCCCGCCAGGCGCAGCGTCTTGCCATAGTGCAGCATCCGGTGCGCGTACTGCCGCCACCCGTCGGCGATCGCGCCGCCGTAGCTGATGATCTCTCTCGCCTTCGTCATGCCTATCCCTCCAACAGACCAATCACCGGCCACGCCAGCCAGACCGCGCCGATAGCAACCACCGTCACCGCTGCCAGCAGCGGATTGCCCGCTGGCAGCGCCGCTATGTTCGCAATGCTCAGAAACGCCAGCATCTTCATTTTCTATGACCTCCTCTTCCGATGCTGCAGGATCGCCGGCTGGATCGACCGGTACGCCCACAGCTTGCGCCCGCCCCGCCCGATCGACGTCTCCCCGTCAGGGATCACACCGTCGTCGATCATCCGCCGCACCGTGCTGACCGAGACGCCGATCAGCCTGGCCACGTCCTTGATGCTCAGGTTGCGGTCACGCGGATCCTCGACGATCACCTCGTGCGTCCGCAGGTATCCGGCAAGCGTCGCACATAGATCGCCGAGCGTCATCGTCTGCATCGCCTCGCTGAGAGGCGTGTCCATTGCCGTCATTTTTCTCCCCCTTCGCCTACACCCAGCAGCTCGTTGGGCGTTGTGTTGAGTGCTGACGCGAGTTTTAGCAAGATGTCCGCGACCGCTTCCGCGATGCTTCTGATCTCTGCCTCGCTCATGTTGCGCCTCCTGCCCCTCCTACAATTACGCGGGGGCAGACAAGCCTTTTTCCAGAAAGCAGTTGACGAAGTACAACTGCCCCTTTCCCGTAACTTTTGGTGTTTTGCTGATAATGATGTGACCGTCCGGGGCGTTGATGGTGCGTTCTTTGATCTCGAACAGTTTCTGGTCCATCGCCTTCTGCGTTGGCATGTTTCTGGAATCGCCGTTCTTCATCAGCCAACCGTGCGAGCGCAGCCAGTCAAACAACCGCTTTTGCCCGATATCTATGCCGTTCTGCTTGATGAGTTTGGCAAGGTCGCCGATGAGAATACTGGTCTTGCTCTCCGTCACCGCGTCAGCGAAGATAACCTTCGGCTTGTCGATAGTTGCCTGTGCTTCGAGTGCCTTGCGCCTTTCCTGCTCTTGCTTCAATTCCGTAGCCAGCTTGATGATGAAGTCAGGGTTAGTCAGTGTCTTCTCGATGACTTCTGGCGTCATGTACGCGCCATGCCTGCGGATCGTCGGAAGCACCTCGTGAGTGAC